>VOFF01000225.1_pt1 | contig 108001 bp, 150 predicted proteins | sample 5384061 | NCBI WGS metagenome assembly VOFF01 (sample SAMN12384725, study PRJNA508395) | human gut metagenome | isolation source: healthy gut E | host: Homo sapiens | reverse complement strand
ATGGTATGCCGAGGCAGTCGGCTGGGCAGCGGCAAACAAGGTCGTAACCGGCTATGCAGACGGTACCTTCCGACCGAATGCCGCCGTCACCCGCGAGCAGGCGGCAGCGATCCTGTATCGCTACGCCCAGAGCAAGGGTATCGACGTAAGCGTGGGTGAGAATACCAATATTCTCAGCTATGTGGATGTTCAGCAGGCCAGTGAGTACGCGATTCCGGCTCTGCAGTGGGCAGTCGGCGCAGGCGTGCTGAACGGTAAGAATGGCGGCCGTCTGGCACCGACCGGCACCGCCACCCGTGCTGAGATCGCAGCGATCATGCAGCGCTGGTGCGAAAACATCATCAAGTCAACGGCAGACAAAAAACAGTTTTACTTATTGGAGGACAGAAAAAGGGTATAATGGGGAAAGCTGACCCGACGGGGAGGCAGCCCTTTCGAGAGCAGTTTATTACAAGGGTGGAAAATTTTAACAACCACAAGTTTTACTTGTGGAGGAGAAAAAGGCAGCGGAAGCGTTGATTAGGAAAATAAGACCTCCTCTGGTATGCTCCCATGATTTGATCTGATCTCTGCTGTTTACATCAAATCGTCGGCAGGTTTCGCTGTAACTCAATTTCTCTTCCTGCATGGTTTCGATCACCAGCTTCTTGAATTCCGCTGTGTATCGTTTGTTCGGTACTCCCTTTGGCATAGCAAAACACCCCACTTGTTAGATAGTATACCATACTGTCTAACAAATGGGGTGCAGTTCACGGTTGGTGTCGCTTTTGTGCGCCTTTAGGCGCTGCTGGTATTGTCTACCCTTATAGGGTTGTTATTCATACCACGTCCTTGGGGCGTGGTATTGATTTCAATATAGCGTTTGCAAGGTAGGAGTTTTTTAGAGAGTGGAGAGTGAGGAGTTGAGAGTGGAGAGAACGCAGCGGTTTACCATTGCGTTAGAGGGAGCACACTGTGCTCCCCCTACGGGGTAGCATGTACCAATCGTGTCGTCGCACCCTACGGTAACATTTGTTATCAATTAAAACCAGTAGGTGCCGTTCGTAGCCACCAGACAAACGAGTTGCGCAACACTGTTATCCCCCAGGGGACCCTCTCTTGCCCTTCGGGCAAGTCACCTTGTGTTGCGCCTGCGTAGAGTAAACCACATGTGTAGCAGTACGTTATCTGTGAACTGCGAATATTTCACGAAATAAACGCAACGGTAACCCGACTGCCGTTCTCCTTTTCGAAGCGGTCGCCGCTCTCCGATTTTCGCCAGACTATCCCAAAGGGAAATGGGTAATTCACAAGAGGGTAGAAACCTTAGGTGTCTACCCTCTTGTGCCCCTGCCGGCAGGCAAGATTCGTTCGCTTCGCAAGCGATTACTCAGCAAGCATCGCTGCGCCCACCAGACCTGCGTCATTGCCGAGCGACGCACAGACAATCTCGGTATTTCGGTCCTCGCCGCGGAAGGTCTGTGGGAAAGTGAGCATGCGCAGCGGCTCGAGCAGCTTTTCGCCATAGCCCGCCAGTCCGCCGCCGAGCACGATACTCTCCGGCTGGAACAGATTCACAAAACTTGCCAGACCGTTCGCCAGATTGCCACAGTATTCGTCGAACAGCTCCTGCGCGAGCGCATCACCCGCGTCTACCGCATCGCAGATCTGCTTGGCGTTCAGCTGACCCTTGTGTACAGCAAGCACGCTCTTTCGTCCGTCCTCGAGCGCACGCTCGGCAAACCGACACGAGCGAAGCCGCCGAGCAGTACGCCTCCAGACAGCCGCGCCGCCCGCAGTTGCACGGCTCGCCGTCCTTTCGGATCACCATGTGCCCGATCTCACCGGCAATGCCGTTGCAGCCGGTGTACAGCTGGCCGTTAATGATAATGCCGCCGCCAACGCCGGTGCCGAGCGTTACCATCAGCATATTGCGCGTGCCCTTGGCCGCACCGGCAGTCGCTTCGCCAAGCGCGGCGCAGTTCGCGTCGTTATCCAGATGCACCGGACAGCCGAACTCAGGCAAAAACGCATCCGCAAAGCTGACGTTATTCAGGCCCAGATTGGTACCGAACCGCAGGGTGCAGGTTTTCTTGTCAAACGAGCCGGGCACGCCGATGCCGATCGCCGTTACGTCCTCTACCGCGCAGCCATGCGCCCTGCACAGCGAGAGCGCCAGCATTTTCATATCTGCTTTCAGGCCGGCTGCGTTGCCGGTCCGGGTCGGAAGGCTGTCTTTGCACAGCAGCGTGCCGTCCTCGGTGCAGAGCGCCGCCTTGACGGTCGTGCCGCCCAGATCAATACCGATTCTCACAGCAAATCCTCCTCGTCGAACAGATACAGGCCGCGGCCCTTGAAATAGGTATCCAGTCGCTCCACACTGCTGTTGATGATCAGCTCCTCCGGGAAACCGATCTCCTCGAGCATCTCCAGTGCGCCTTCCACATGACCGACACGGTAGCAGATATGGCTGTCGCTGTCCACCGAGATAGGCACCTCATACTTCATGCACAGGCGGGCGATGTCCATGCAGTTGTCATGGCTGCCCTTGCGGATGGACAGAGACGCGTTGTTGATCTCGACAATCTTGCCGTGGTCGTTGCAGCGGCTGATGATGTACTCGTGATCGAACGGGAAGTTGGAGTTGCCGAGGTGGCCGAACGCGTTGACATACGGGTTGTACAGGATGGCCTCGAGCGCCGCCGTGTGCACACTGCTGTCCACCGGCGGGAACATGCACTCGTGGAAGGAGGCGAGCGCAAACTCAATGGGCTTGAGACTCTTGTTGGAAATGACGTTGATGCCGCCTGCCGGAGCGGTGATGTCGAATTCAATGCCGCGAATGACCGTTACCTTGCCGATCTTGCGCGGGATAAGGTCCAGGTTGGAGAAATGCCACTCGTGCGGGCCGTCCGGATTGGTGGGGCCGTGGTTGGTGATGGCGATAGCCGCAAGACCGCGGTCCTCGGCCGCCTGCACCATTTCGGTGAGCGTGCTGAACGCGGGTTACATTGGTGTGGGTATGCAGGTCTGCGATGATTTGCATGGGAAAAGGCTCCTTTTGACGTATGATTTTTTGGGGGGGAAGATGAAAGGCGGACACATGGGTCCGCCTCTGTATTTGCAGTTCGCTGAACCGCCGGTATGCGATTGTTTATCGGCGGTGTCTGCGAGGATAATCATCGTTATCGTAGCGCTTGCGCATCGCCTTTGCGGCGACGGCGGCGCCGGATTCCGCCGAATGTGATGTTGAACAGAATGTACAGCACGATGAAGATTGCGGCTGCAATCAGCACGATCTTGAATACGGTGCTCTGGAAGAAATGGCTCAGCTTGTCCGAGTAATAGAGTACGCGGCTCATTTCCACATCGCTGAGCGCGACCAGTTCGACCGTGCCGTAGGACGTGCCGTTGTAGCTGTATGTCATGCTGCCGACCACATCACCGGCTTTGATGGGCGCGTCAACGGCTTCCGGCAGATTGGGTGTCGCTTCCAGCGAATCGGTCTCTACATCGGCAGGGAGCAGCGCTACCAGATCGTTTTTCGCGGTCAGCACCAGCTGATCGGTCTGCGTGGACAGATCCACATTTACATGGGCGAGCGTGTCGCCCTTTTTCGCAACGGTCTTGGTCTTAAAGTGGGTGAAGCCCCACTTATACAGCGATTTGGTATCCGTGAAGCTGGCCGCTACCGTCGGGTACTCCTTGGACGAGGTGGCACTGCCGAGCACGACCGAATACAGCTTGGCATCGCCGTACTCCGCGTAGCCGACAAAGCAGTTGCCCGCCTGCGAGGTATGTCCGGTTTTGATGCCCTTGTTGTACGGGTACGACCACGGATTGAACGAGCTGAAGATGAGCTGGTTGGTGGTGAAGATGATGCGTTCCTCGTGCATATTGGTCTTGGGCATGCGGTACTGCACGGTGTCGATAATGTTGGTGAATGTGTCGTTCTTCATGGTTTCGCGGGCAATGAGGTACAGATCACGGGCGGTGGTGTAGTGATTCCTCGTGCAGGCCGCACGGGTTGCTGAAAATGCGTTCCGGTGCAGCCGAGCTCCTCGGCGCGGGTGTTCATCATGTCCACAAAGTGCTCGCTCGTGCCGCCGACATGGCGGGCGAGCATGTACGCTGCCTCGTTTGCGGAGGGCAGCATAAGCGCATACAGCAGGTCGATGACGCGCACGGTCTCGCCGACCTTGATGTCTGCGTTCGAGCTGTCTGCTGTAACCTTGGTGAAGTCGCCCTGTTCGGCCGTGACGGTCTCGTTCAGATCCTCGACATTCTCAAGCGTCAGCAGCGCGGTCATAATTTTGGTCGTGGACGCCGGATAACGCTTTTTGTCCGCATTTTTCTCATACAGCACCATGTCGGAATCCGGGCTGATGAGCAGAGCGGCGGTAGCCGTTACGGCAGGCGCTTCGCGTGCCGCTGCGATAACATCCTTGTCATTGTCGGCGGTCATGTCCTTGGTGTCCTTGGAATCCGTGCTGCCCGAATCGGTGGACGAGGTGTCCGAGCTGTCGGAATCCGATTGGCTCGATGAGGTATCGCTCTCGTCATTCACGGCATAGGCGTGGGTGATCGGAGCCGCACCGAGCAGCAGCGTAAAGCACAGCGCCAGTGCGGTAAGACGGTTTTTGAAATTATTGCTCTTCATCGGTATCTCCTAAAGAAAAAATCGGCATCGGTGAAGTGCCCGCGCAAAACCGCCGGCTTGGGCGGTGTGCGCCGCAGCGGATCGTAGCGGAAGGAACGGCAGTGATCGGTGCCGTTTACCACACCGCGTTTGCGGCAGGCAATGCGTTCGCCGTCCGCCAGCGGAGAGCCGTGCGCGCAGTAGGTACAGCGCGGTTCTATATTTTTTCGCAGCAGCTTTTTGAGCCTCATGCGTAGGGTCACTCCAATCGGTTAAAATCAGTGGTAAAAGTGTCCTGTCGAGTGGTGTCGGTCAATACAGGACGTATATAAAATATTATATATCATTTCCTGCGCTTTTTTTCCACCCCAAATTGGATACAAAGCAGAAACGAACAGCACAGCAAGCGTATACCGGAACCGTACCGATATCGGTGTCAGCTCCGGTGAGGAAACCGTCAGCACGGCAGGCGAGAGGGAAAACAGGAAAGCTGTCAGCACAGCTGCGAGCGTACCGTGCAGCAGCTTTGCGGCAAACAGGCCGCGGACCGGCAAATCGTGTGCTTCCGCGAGAGCGCGCACCTGAAACTGCACAGCCAGTCCGCCAAATCCCAGCAGGAAGGACGCAAGCGTCAGCCGCGCTCTGCGCGGCAGCGGCAGCACGGCCAGCTCGTCTAAGCCGTTGGTCAGCTCGATCATGCCGTCCAGTGCGTTTCCGTATGGCAAGAGTGCAAAAAGCGGCGAAAGCAGCCGCAGCAGGATGGAAAACATGGTCAGAAATGCCGTTACCGTCAGCGCCGTGGACGCTGCCTGCTGTACGGACGCGCAGAAAATAGAGGGGAATGAGGTGCGGTTCCGGTTATGGATACGCTGCGACACGGCAGATAACGGGGTACGCGCGAAAAAACAATCCGACGAGCAAAGCCGAAACGATATGTATCCCGTACAGCATCGCGCCTGCCCGCGCGGAGCCGAACACGCCGAGCCCTACCAGTCCGATGCAGAAGCCCGGACTGGCGCAGTTGCAGAAGCGGTTCACGCGCTCTGCCGCTTCGCGGGATAGCACACTCTCGGAGAGCAGCGCACATGCGGTCGCGGCGCCGACCGGATACACGCCGATGAGTCCGAGCACCAGAGCAGGCGCAGTCTCGGGCGGCAGGCCGTATAATCGCCTGAGCGGCTTCGCCAGCAGCGGCGATAGCCGCGGGTATCACAGCGGACAAGCAGTCCGCTGATAACGAAAAACGGAAATAAAGCCGGTAAAGCCTGCGCGGCAGCAAGGGAAAGTCCCTCGCGGACACCATCCGCGCAGGCGGTCGGGCAAAGCAAAAAACGCGGCAAAAAGAGCCAGCGATAAGAACAGCTTCATAGCGTCACCTCGGAACAGTGTATGAGAAGCAGGAAAGTTTCAGTACGCTGATACATAACATATACCGTTATACCTGCCCTGCGGAGAAGGTAAAATGCGATATGAAGGTGGCGCAACATGCTAAAAGATAACTTATACGCCGAACTCATGGAGGACCTCCACCCAAACCGCCCGCGTGTGGAAATCCTCGGAGATAGCCGGGTGATCGTGGAGAACCACTGCGGCATACAGGAATACGACGACAGCATCCTGCGCGTCAAGTGCCGCGGGTGCGAGGTGCGCATTCTGGGTGCGGATTTGGAGCTGACGGCGCTTTCCATGGACGAACTGGCGGTGATGGGCGTGATCTCGTCGGTGGAGTACATCGCGACCGAGTGAGGAAGGAGGGGCGCGAATGATCGGGCGGCTGTGGCTGCTGGCCTGCGGGCAGGTGCGCGTGCGCGTGACAGGCGCAAGCCTGACGCGGTTTCTCAACCTGTGCGCGGCGCAGGGTATCACGCTGCGGCAGATGGACCGCACGGCATGGAATGAGCTGCACGCAACTCTGTCCATCCGGGGATTTCCGGACGCTCAGACGGCACATGGGCCGCACGGGATGCCGCGTGCATATTCTCCGAAAACGCGGTCTGCCGTTCCTTGCGGCGCGTCTGCGTCCGCGCACGGCGCTCTGGGGCGGAGCCGTATTCGCCGCGGCGCTGTGCTGGCTGCTCGGCACGCATGTATGGGCGATACAGACCGAGATCGCACCGGCGATAGACGAAACGTCTGTCATGCAGCAGCTGAGCGAAATGGGCGTGCGCATCGGCATGCCCATCAAGAAGCTGAACACCCGTCAGATACGGTGGAAAATGATGCAGCTGCAGCCGAATATCACGTTCTTTTCGCTCAATCTGCGGGGCAACAGCCTGACCGTGGTCGCCTACGGCAGTACCGACCCGCCGGAGGTGCTGGACGAGCACGCCATTACCAAGGTGGTGGCCGCGCGGGACGGCGTGGTAACGCAGGTGCGTGTGCGCGCTCGAGGGACAGCCAATGGTGCGGGCAGGAGACGCGGTGCAGACCGGCGATACGCTCATCAGCGGTCTTGTCGAGCCAACACGCGAAGGCGGAAAAGTACCGCACAGCGCATGCGCGCGGCACCGTGCAGGCGTACACCACGCATACGGTTCAGGCGGCGCGGCCGCTCACCGAGCAGAGCAAGCGGTATACGGGTAAAATTCGGCATCAATATGCACTGGTGATGGGAAATAAACGGTTAAATTTCTATATTGGTAGTGGAATTACAGGGGTACTTGTGATAAAATAATAACGACCAGGCATTTTTGGCTGTCGGACAGCGTGGTGCTGCCTGTGGCGCTGGTCACACAAACGTATACATTCTACGAGCGGGAGCCGACAACGTGCACCGCCGAGGACGTGCGAGTGGATATGCTCACGCGCACTGGGCGAGACCGCCGCAGATATCGACGGCATGGTGACGAGCCACAGCGAAACGCTTACCGAGCAGAACGGCGCGGCTGTGCTGTACCTCACTGTCCACGCCGAGGAGCAGATCGGCACCGAGGCCGTGGATGACAGTGCCATTCCGGAGGAAAATGTGGAGATGGAACAGGTGCCGTAGAGACAGAAAAGGAGACGCCTATGAACCGTAAACTTACGACGATTCTCGCAGGACTGAGCACCGCAGCAGCATTTGCCGTAAACGGCTCGGACTGGCTTCACGGCGGTTCCGCGAGCGCAGGCAAACTCTGTGTCAGCGCGGTGTTTATCGTGCTGATATCGCTGCTGGTGTACGAATGGCGGAAACGCAATACCGCAATGTGTCTGCTGACGATTGCATCGGCGCTGATTGCGATTGGTGCGGCAGCCGGTTTGCTTATGACGGCGGATATCCTTCCGGCAAATTCGGTGCTGCTGCCGTTTACCGTGTTCCTCGTGCCGTTTTTCGGTGTGACGAATTTTATGACGTCCACAGCTGCCGCAATGTTTCTGCCGACGGCGGTTTTCGGTGGTGTGGCTGATTGTCGCGGTTGGAAACTGGATTCACAATTGGAAAAACGTATGATTTTACGTTGTGTAGGCGAACAATGTTCGCCCCTACGGTTAGGCAATGTGCAGATTGTTTACAACGGTGCGCCGAGTCGTACCCCAGGGCACCTTCTCTTGCGGCGTTGCCACAATTCACCTTGCCGCACCCTACGGTAAAACATCATGTATTGCTGCAGATAAGTGCAGATATATGAAAATTAACTGTATGTAACCGTATGCAACTGTATGTTGAACGAGTTATTGCAACAGATACATACACTTGCATACAGTTTATTTGATAGATAAACACTATCCGCAGGAGAGCAGGTAACGACAGGGAAAACGCCTGCCTCCTGCCTTGCACGGATGAAAACTAACATTTAATTCCTAACTCTAATTACTAATTAAACATAAGAGGGTGTAACCATAGAACAGGTAATGCAAATCGAGCAGACTGAACTGCTGATGGCAGTATTCGGTGCATTTGACGAAAACATCAAGCAGATCGAGCGCGAACTGAACGTCTCGGTCATCAGCCGCGGAACCGAGCTGAAGATCACCGGCGAGGACGAAGGCGTCTCCATCGCCGCACGCGCAATTACGGCGCTGCTGGCCATGGCAGGCCGCGGAGAATCCATCGGCACCCAGACCGTGCAGTACGTCATCGGTCTGGCGAAGGACGGCCGCGAGAGCGAGGTCCACACGATGAGCCGCGATGTGCTGTGCATCACAGCCAAGGGCAAGCCGGTAAAGGCGAAAACGCTCGGCCAGAAAAAATACATGGAGGCCATCCGCAAGAACACCATCGTCATGGGTGTTGGCCCTGCCGGTACCGGCAAGACCTATCTTGCGGTTGCGGCGGCTGTTGCGGCCTTTCGGGACAAGCAGGTCTCCCGCATCATCCTGACGCGCCCCGCCGTCGAGGCGGGCGAAAAAGCTCGGCTTTCTGCCCGGCGACCTGCAGAGCAAGGTAGACCCCTATCTGCGCCCGCTGTACGACGGTCTGTTCGACATGCTCGGCGCGGAAAAACTTCACCAAGTATCAGGAGCGCGGCTCCATCGAGGTCGCCCCGCTTGCGTACATGCGCGGCAGAACGCTCGACGACAGCTTTATCATTCTGGATGAGGCGCAGAACACCACGCGCGAGCAGATGAAAATGTTCCTCACCCGACTGGGCTTCGGCTCCAAGGCAGTCATTACGGGCGATATCACGCAGATTGACCTGCCGGACGGCAAGCAGTCCGGTCTGCGCGAAGCGCTGCGCGTGCTGGACGGCGTAGAGGGCATCGCCCAGTGCTTCCTGACCGAAAAGGACGTTGTGCGCCATGAGCTGGTGCAGCGCATCGTCAAGGCGTATGCAGAGTACGAAAACAAAAAGGGCAAGGGCAAGCCTGCCGCAAAACCGGCAGGAAAGCGCCTTCCGAACCGCCGCAAGGAGGGGAAAATGATGAATCATCAGATCAATATCGGCTTTGAGACCGAGGTAGCAGACGAAAACAGCGTGCGTGAGCTGATCCGCACCTGCGCCGAGCGTGTGCTGGCGAGTGAGCAGGTGGACTTTGACGCCGAAATCGACGTTACCGTTGTCGATGCCGACGCCATCCGCGAAATGAACGCCGAATACCGAAATAAGGACGCCGTGACCGACGTTCTTTCGTTCCCGATGTACGAGTTTCTCAACGGCGAGCCGCAGGAGGAGCTGGAGGCCGAACCGGACTCCGGCTGTGTCATGCTCGGTGATATGATCCTGTGCTACACGCGCGCCTGCGAGCAGGCGGAGCAGTTCGGGCACTCGCCTGCAAGAGAGTGCGGCTACCTGACCACGCATTCCGTGCTGCACCTGCTCGGCTACGACCACCACGAGCGCAATGACGAGGACACTCGCCTGATGTGCAGCAAGGAAGAGGACAACCTTGCGTTCCTCGGCCTGACGCGGGACTGAGCCATGAAAAAAGAATATCCGAAAACTGAGCGAGAGCTTTCTGCACGCGTTCCGCGGCCTGCGGCTGTGCATCCGTGACGAGCGCAACTTCCGCGTGCACATGACGGCGGCGTTCTACGTCATCCTGTTCGGTGTGTTCGGCGGCGTGAGCATGACCGAAGCGGCCATCCTGTGTATCTGCTTCGGCCTTACTATGGGCGCGGAGCTGCTGAATACCGCCATCGAGCGTCTGTGCGACAAGCAGGCGAGCGGGTATGACGGCATGGTCCGCAACGCGAAGGATATCGCGGCGGCAGGTGTGTTTGTGTGCGCGGCAGCGTGCGTCGCGGTCGGCGCGTGTATCTTTATCGGAAACGGCGTGCTTGCGGCAGCCATCAAATTTTTTGTGGTACAGGCTGTGGCTTGGCATGGCGGTTGTGGTCACCGTGCCGTTTGCGGTTTGGTTCGTTTTTCATTTTGGAAGAATTCAATAATAATGGAGAATGGAAAATGGAGAATTCGCGCAAGGATAGCTCGTCGCAGCGCGGACGAGACTCGCGCAAGGATAGCGACATTTTCAATTTTCCATTCTCAATTCTCAATTCTCAATTACTGTACTGGAGATAAATAATGAGCAAGATTACAAAAACTGCGGTCGTATCCGTTGTAGGACGGCCGAACGTGGGCAAATCCACGCTGACAAACAAGCTGGTCGGCCAGAAGGTGGCTATCGTATCGAGCAAGCCGCAGACCACGCGCACGCGCATTACGGGCGTACTCAGCCGCGGTGAAACGCAGTATGTTCTGCTGGACACCCCAGGTCTGCACAAGCCGCGCTCCCGTCTGGGCGACTACATGTGTAAGGTGGTGACGGACACGGTTTCTGAGGTGGACGTTGCCGTTCTGGTGGTAGAGCCGATCCCGAACATCGGTCCTGCTGAGGAAAGCCTGATTGCACAGATCAAGCAGCACCACATGCCGGCAATCCTCGTCATCAACAAGATCGACACCGTCAAGAAGGAGGAGCTGCTCGCTGTCATTGCGACCTATGCGGCGGTGCATGAGTTCGACGCGGTTGTGCCCATCTCGGCACGCACCGGCGAGGGCGTAGAGGAGCTGCTCACCGAAATCGACAAATACGCCATCGAAGGCCCGCAGCTGTTCCCGGAGGACATGGTATCCGATCAGCCGGAGCGTCAGCTTGTCGCTGAAATTATCCGCGAGAAAGATGCTGCGCCTGCTCGACCGCGAGGTTCCGCACGGTGTAGCCGTCGGCATTGAGCGCTGGAACGAGCGCGAGGACGGTCTGGTGGAGATCAACGCGGTGATCTACTGCGAGAAGGCCAGCCACAAGGGCATTATCATCGGCAAGCGCGGCGCGATGCTGAAAGAAATCGGCCAGCAGGCGCGTGCCGACATCGAGCGCATGCTGGATGCCAAGGTATTCCTTGAGCTGTGGGTCAAGGTCAAGGAGGGCTGGCGCAACAACCAGTACCAGATGCGCAACTTCGGCTACGAGGATCAGTAAATGGCCGAGGTCAAGCTGCGGGCACTCGGCCTGCGCGAGGTGGATTTCGGTGACTTTGACCGCTATCTGACCGCATTGACCGAGGACGGCCGCAGGATTGAAATCCTGTGCAAGAACGCGCGGCGCGGCAAAAAGCAGAATCCGGCGGCACGGCAGCTGTGCTACTCGGAGTTCATTCTGTCGGACAGAGGCGGTAGGTACACGTTAAGAGACGCCGACCTTGTGCACTCATTCTTCGCGCTGGCAGGCGATATCGAGAAGTACGCGCTGTCGTGCTACTTAAACGAGCTGACAACCGCTCTGACCGTGCCGGATTTCGACAATCCGGCGCTGTGCCGTCTGCTGCTGTACGCGCTGTATGCACTCGAGGGCGGCAAACGCGACCCGGCGCTTGTCAAGGCGGCGTTCGAGTGGCGCATTATGGCCGAGAGCGGCTATGCGCCGGATTTAACCTCATGCGGCGTGTGCGGCGAGGTGATAGAGAACACGCCGGTGTGCTTTTTTCTGTTCGGGCGGGCACAGCCGCGGACGCAAAGTGCGCGGGGAGAGCCGGCGGTTATGCACAGCTTGTGGACAGTACCCTGCGGGCAATGCTTCATGTGCTGACCGCCGAGCCGAACAAGGTGTATGCGTTCGCACTCAGCGGACCCGCCAGAGAGCAGTTCTGCGGCATGGCCGAGGAGTATGTGAAGTACCACCTCGGACGCGGGTTTGAGAGTCTGCAGTTTTATCGGTCACTGCAGGCGCCGATGAAGTGATGGTATATAAACGCGTAGAGAAATATACAATATTTAGAATAATAGTGTATTCTTCTACGACATTCTACGCATTTCTACACCAATCCTCATCTATCCCAATAAACGGGTGACAGAAAGGAGCAGCAGTATGGATCGCAAAGCAGTCTCCATGTGGAAGGTAACGAGAAATCTGATTCTTACAGACGTCTGTGCGATCGCCTTGTACTGGCTCATACCGAGCGCAAAGATGCTCGTGCTGCCGCTTGGTGTACTGTGCGCCATCGGATATATGCTGTGGCTGGGACGGTGCTTCCTGAACGACTGCAAGGCCAATCTGCCGAATGAGGACTATCAGCGCATTGCCGCCGAGTTCGGCTTTATCTGGTGCTGGAACCCCGGTCGGAGAAAACAGTGGCAGTACACCGCCGAGGAAAGCGGCGAGATCGGTGCGGCGCTGCTGCGCATCTGGCGCGGAAATATGGTGCTTGTCATCGTGTCGCTGGCGGTCATGGCGGTACTGGTTTGGATGGGGTAAACGTATAGAAATGTCGTAGGGTTGCGTGGGTATGTGAATGTATATTGGTAATCCATCGACGAAACCCTGCGCAATAGGTTGAAATAATTCCTAAATTATAATTGAGAGGATTTGAAATGAACAAATTAGGCGAAAAATCCCTTAAAACACTGGAATACTACGAAATATTGGAAAAACTGGCCGGACAGGCGGCATCGCAGGCGGCAAAGGAGAAATGCCGCGCGCTTCGTCCGCTGGACGACCACGAGCAGGCCGAGCTGTGGCTGCAGCAGACCACGGACGCGAAGGACCTGATGGTTCGGCAGGGCAGCCCTGCCTTTGGCGGCATCCGAGAGGTCGGCGCGATCCTGTCCCGTGCGGACCGCGGCGGCACGCTCAACCCGCGCGAGCTGCTGGCTGTGGCAAGTCTGCTGCAGACCGCGCGCCGTGCCCTGCTGTACGATGCCGAGCACGAAACCAAGACCACGCTCACGCCTGTTTTCGGTCTGCTCTCCGGCAACCGCGACCTGGAGGAATCCATCACGACCGCCATCATCTCCGAGGAGGAGATCGCGGACGGTGCGTCTCCCGAGCTGCTGAGCATCCGCCGTGAGCTGCGCCGCGTGTCCGGCAAGGTGCGCGAAACACTCAACCGCATGATCTCGGGCGAGCGCTCCAAGTATTTGCAGGAGAACATCATCACCCAGAGAAACGGCCGCTTCGTTGTGCCGGTCAAGGTGGAACACCGCGGTGATGTGCCCGGTCTGGTGCATGATACCTCGTCCACCGGTGCGACCGTGTTCGTCGAGCCGCAGCAGGTCGTGGAGATCAACAACCAGATTAAGGTGCTCGAAGGCCGAGAGGAAAACGAGATCGAACGCATCCTCGCGGAGCTGTCGTCGCGCGTGTCCATGTACAAGGGGGCGCCATCGAGCAGGACTACGATGCGCTGACCACGCTGGACTTCATCTTTGCGCGTGCCAAGCTGTCGTTCGACATGAACGCCTGTGCGCCTGTGCTTGTTGAGGACGGCAGCCGCTGCAAGCTGCTTCGCGCGCGCCATCCGCTGCTCGATAAGGACAAGGCGGTGCCTATCGACATCGCCATCGGCTATGATTACGACACGCTCGTCATCACCGGCCCGAACACCGGCGGCAAGACGGTTTCACTCAAAACCCTCGGTCTGCTGTCGCTCATGGCTGCCAGCGGCCTGCATATTCCGGCGAACGAGCAGTCGGAAATCGGCCTGTTTGAGCATGTTTACGCCGATATCGGTGACGAGCAGAGCATCGAGCAGAGCCTGTCCACGTTCTCCGCGCACATGAAGACCATCGTGTCCATCATGGACTGCTGCGGGCAGGGCGACCTCGTGCTGTTCGACGAATTGGGTGCGGGTACCGACCCGGTTGAGGGTGCGGCTCTGGCGGTTGCCGTTATCGGCTATGCCCGCCAGATGGGCGCGTGCGTTGCCGCCACCACGCACTACGCCGAGCTGAAAACCTTTGCGCTGACCACGGACGGCGTTGAGAACGCCTCCTGCGAGTTTGACGTCAAATCTCTGCAGCCGACCTACCGTCTGCTGACCGGCATTCCGGGCAAGTCGAATGCGTTCGCGATTGCGGCTCGTCTGGGTCTGCAGCCGACCATCATCGAGCGGGCGAAGGAGCAGGTCTCCACCGAGGATGCCCGCTTCGAGGACGTTCTGGCGGAACTGGAGCGCGAACGCCGCCGTGTCGAGCAGATGAAGGAAGAAGCGCAGCGCATGCGCTCTGCGGCGCAGTCCGAGCGCGACAAGATGCGCGCCGAGCGCGATGCTGCCGAGGACCGTGTGGACAAGATGATGGAGAGCGCCCGCGGTCAGGCGGACAACATCCTCAAAAACGCCCGCATGACGGCGGAAACCGTGTTTGACGAGCTGGAAACGCTCAAAAAAAGAAGGCGCAGAAGAAGAACGCCGACCAGAACCTCGCGGCAGCCAAGGCGGCGCTGCGCGGTGTCATCACCCAAACCGAGAACGAACAGCGCCGCGGCATCCAGAAGCGCGTTGTCGAGGCTGACGAGATTCGTTCGGTGCAGAAGGGCGATCGTGTGCGCCTGCTCAACGTCGGCGGCGTCATTGCGACCGTGCTCGCTCCGGCGGACAGGGATGGCGGCGTGCAGGTGCAGGCCGGCCCGATGAAGATGACGGTCAAGGAGAACGAGCTGCGCCTCGTCGAGGAGAAGAAGAACACGCCTAAGCCCAAGCCGCAGCCGCGGCGTGATGACGCTCCGCGCAGAGAACTTAACATCCGCTCGGCGGAAAGCGAGGTTGATGTGCGCGGCATGAGCGCCGAGGAGGCTCTCTTTGAGGTGGACAACTTCCTGTCGCGCGCCATCATGGCCGGACTGCCGTCTGTCACGGTCATCCACGGCAAGGGAACCGGCGTGCTCCGCACGGCTGTGCAGCAGCATCTGCGGAAAAACAAGCGCGTCAAGAGCGTCCGCAGTGGTGTTTACGGCGAAGGAGAGCAGGGCGTAACAATCGTCGAATTGCGTTGAGGAAATCCCGCACAGTTTACGCATAGATTTCTTTTTAATGAATTATGTGGTATTGCCCTAAAAATACCTGTTTCAGGAATCAAAAACCGGTGAATAGGGCATAATGCCCTATAAATTAGTACGTTTTTTGAAAAATTCATCTAAAAAGCAAAGGGCGCAGATGGAAATAAGCCTTGACGAAAATGCAAAAAAGCGATAGACTATATACAACGGATTTGAAGAAATAGGAGCGATGCAGATATGTATTCAAAAAGAGGTACAGGTTACCAATCAGGTAGGCTTATATGCCCGCCCGGCAACTTTTTTCATTCAGAAGGCAAATGAGTTCAAGTCTACCATCCTGGTAGAAAAGGAAGAGCGCCGCGTAAACGCGAAGAGCCTGCTCGGCATTCTGTCCCTGGGTATCACCAAGGGCACTACCATCAACCTGATCGCTGATGGCCCGGATGAGGAAGAGGCTGTTTCCGCACTGGTTGAGCTTATCACATCCAATTTTACTGACTAAGTTATCGCGTCCTGAGGGAAAAGCGCCGGTTGTTTTGATCGGCGCTTTTATTTTTTGCAAATGACGATTGAGGGAAGGAGGGCAGTTCGCATGACAAGAGAACAGCTGAAGGAGCGCGTGCGCAAGCTGCCCATGCAGCCCGGCGTTTACATGCACAAGGATAAGACCGGCAAGGTGATTTACGTCGGCAAGGCCAAGCTGCTGAAGAACCGCGTGTCCAACTACTTCCAGCCGCCCGAACGGCTGAACGCCAAGACGCGCCAGCTGGTCAGCCATATCGACGACTTCGATATCATCGTCACGGACAGCGAGTTTGAAGCGCTCGTGCTCGAAAACTCGATGATAAAGAAGTACAAGCCGAAGTACAACATTCTGCTCAAGGACGACAAAGGCTATCCCTATGTGCGGCTGGATACCACTCTGTCCTATCCGGATTTCAAAATTGTCTCCAAGCCTGCACATGACGGAGCACGGTACTTTGGTCCGTACATGGGCCGCGGCGCCGCAAGACGAGCGATTGATACGATCGGTGAAGCACTGCACCTCAAAAGCTGTGCGCGTTCCTTCCCGCGGGACATCGGCAAGGACCGGCCGTGCCTGAATCTGCACCTCGGCCGCTGCTGTGCGCCATGCACCGGCAAGGTCAGTCCGGAGGAGTATCACGCGCTGATCGAACAGGCGATCTCGCTGTTCGAGGGCGACGCAAAAAAGCTCGAGCGTGAACTCACCGAGAAGATGAACGAAGCCGCCGAAGAGCTCCAGTTCGAGCGGGCCGCCGTGCTGCGCGACCGTCTGCGGGCCATCCAGAAGCTGGGCACCAGGCAGCATGTGGTTGCCGGTGCGTTCGCAGAGCTGGACGTTATCGCCTTTGTGCAGGGACAGACCCGCGCGTGCGTCTGCGTGCTGCATTACAGCGCCGGCACGCTGCAGGATAAGGAATACACGTTCTTCCACGTCACCGAGAGCGACCCTGCCGAGGTGCTTTCCTCGTTCATCAAGCAGTATTATGCGCAGCGCAATGCGGTGGCGAAAACCGTTTTGCTCTCGCATGAAATCGAGGAGCAGGACGCCGTGGGCGAGTACCTTTCATCCATCGCAGAGCGCAAGGTCGAGCTGGCCGTGCCGCAGCGCGGCGAACGCCGGTGCTGACCCGCCTCGCGGAGAAGAACGCCTTCGAGGAGATCGAACGCAGAGAGAAGCAGTCCGAGAGACGGCATAAATCGCTTGAACTGCTGCAGAATGTCACCGGAATGGCGGCATTGCCGCTTCGGCTGGAAGCCTACGACATTTCCAACTTCGCCGGACAGGATACGGTCGGCTCGATGATCGTGTTTGTCGAGGGTCAGCCGAAAAAGAGCGATTACCGCAAGTTTAAGATTGCGTGTGCCGCCAACGGACAGGACGACTACGCCTCCATGCGCGAAATGCTCACGCGCCGCGTGCAGCGCTATGTGGACGGCGACGAGAAGTTTGCGCCGCTGCCGAACGCGTTCATGATCGACGGCGGTCTGGGTCATGTGCACGTCTGCAAGGAGGTGCTCGACTCGTTCGGGCTGTTAGTTCCGTGCTTCGGTATGGTCAAGGACGACCGCCACCGTACCCGCGCCCCCTCGTTGCGCCGGACGGCCGTGAGTTCGGCATCTCGGCGACTCCGGCGCTGTTTGCGCTCATCGGCCGCATGCAGGAGGAGGTCCATCGGTTCGCCATCGAGTATAACCGCAAGCTGGGCGGCAAAGGTGCGCGGCTCCACACTGGATAAAATCCCGGGCGTGGGCGATAAGCGCAGAACCGACCTGCTCAAGCACTTCGGCAGCATTGAGAATATCAAGCAGGCGTCCGAGCAGGAGCTGGCGAGAATTCTGCCGAGGAATGCCGCGCAGAGCGTATACGAGTTTTTTTTTCATCAAAAGCAGCAGTAATTGAAAATTGAGAATGGAGAATTGAGAATTGAGGTATCGCGCGTAGCGCGATGATTTAATAACGGCGTTGCACGCCGCACATTCATTTTCCATTCTCCATTTTCAATTTTCCATTTACGAAATCGTTAAATTTCAGCAGGAGGCTACCATGAGAGTTGTATCCGGAACTGCGCGGGGCTGTAAATTGCAGCCCGTGCCCGGCATGAACACCCGCCCGACCACCGATCGGGTAAAAGAAAACGTATTCAATCTGATACAGGATCATGTGCGCGGTGCCGAGGTGCTCGACCTGTTTGCGGGCACCGGTCAGCTTGGCATTGAGGCGCTCTCGCGCGGCGCTGCTCACTGCGATTTTGTCGAGCACAACAAGACAGCTTACGGCATCGTGAGCAAAAACGTCGAAAGTGCGCGTGTGAAGGATAAGGCGGCGCTCCACCGCACGGAGGCAGCGGAATTTGTTTCCAAAGCAGGCAGGGAACGGTACGACGTGATCTTCCTCGATCCTCCGTACGGCGGCGTGATCTTAGAAAATGCGCTGAAACAGATAGAAACGTTTGACATTCTCTGTAAATGGTATAATAATATGCGAAAGTGCAGTAGAGGACAGATTCTCCCACGGCTTCGCGGTCGTGCGGGAACGCCGCTACGGCGCTACCATGATTACCATTCTGCAGCGGCAGAGTGGCGAAACGGAATGAAATAAATGAAAATTGCGATTTATCCCGGCAGCTTTGACCCCATCACGCTGGGACATCTGGATATCATCCGCCGTGCGTCGATCATGTTTGACCGGCTGATCGTTGCGGTAATGCACAACCAGAACAAAAAACCCGCTTTTACCGCCGAGGAACGTGTGGAATTCTTAAAGCGGACAACGGCTGACCTGCCCAATGTCGAGGTGGACGCCTTCGACGGCCTGTTGGCGGAATACGCCAGCAGAAAAACGCATGCGCCATCGTAAAGGGCCTGCGTGCGGTTTCGGATTTTGAATACGAATTCCAAATGGCACTTGCCAACCGCAAGCTCAACCCTGAGCTGGATACCGTGTTTTTGATGACAAGTGCGGAATATATGTACCTCTCTTCCTCGATCGTGAAGGATATTGCGGTACACGGCGGCGGTGTCGCCGATTTTGTTCCCGAGGGGATTATGCAGGACATTGTGCGCCGAATTAGAAAGGGAGAGTAAAAATGGCAACTTTAGAGGAACTCATTAACCGCATGTATGATATGGTGCAGGACGCAAAGGGCATTCCGCTGGCAGGCGAGAAGTGCATCGTAGAGCGCGACCATATGCTGGATATGCTGGACGAGCTGCGTGAGGCTCTGCCGAACGATCTGCAGCAGGCACAGGAAATTGTTGCAAAGCGCAGTGAGATGCTGGCATCCGGCAAGCGCGAGGCTGAGGCGATCCGCCGTCAGGCTGAGGAGGATGCACGCCAGATGGTCTCCGAGACCGAGATTGTCGTAGCGGCACGCCGCAAGGCCAAGGAAGTACAGGGCAATGCCGAGATTCAGGCTCGTGAGCTGCGCCGTGTGGCAAATGAGTACTGCGAGGATACCCTCAAGCGTACCGAGGAGGCAGTAGCTCTCGGTCTGGAGGAGGTCCGCAAGGCACGCCAGCGCTTCAAGAGCATCGCAAAGTAAAACCGAAATGCAGGCAGTCACCTTCGGGTGGCTGCTTTTTCGTGTTCTTTTGTGGTACCGGCACAACGGGAATTCTGCGCAGCCTTTCTCGGCACAGGGTGACTGGGAGACACGAACTGCGTGAGCGTGTTCGTTTCTAACGGGCGGGAGTTTTTCGCCGGATAGGCGAACGGTTCTTGCCTGCGCGGCGGGCGCACAAGAGGGTAGACACCAAGGTTTCCACCCTCTTGTGAATCACCCTTTCCTAAGAGAGTCTGGCGCAAACCAGAGAGCGGCGACCGCTGCGAAATAGAGGAACGGCAGTTGGGTTACCGTTGCGTGCCTTTCGTGAAAAATTTGCAGTTCACAGACAGCGTACAGCTACACATATCGGCAACTCTACGCTGGGTGCGGCATGACAGTGCCGCACAATTCGCTTACGCGTTGTTGCGGACGGCACCTGCGAATTTTATTTGATAACAGCCGTCACCTTGTCTGCACCACCCCCTCACCCACTCCTCACCACCAACGCCGAAAAAGAGAACCTCACACCCACTTTGCGCCACTGGGCTGAAAAATGTCCGGCTGAAATTGCACAAAAATACACACTCTGTGGATAAACTTTGGGATAACTCTCTACTTCACAGTAAAATGCAGGAAAAACACCGCGCACGAATACAATCGAACAACTGTTCGCAAAAATTGCGAAAACTATAAAATTTGCAAGAAAAAACGCCCGAATTTTTTTCGTGCAATAATGCAAAAAATATCTTGCAATCTATTCTCCGTACCGCTATAATAAAATCAAGGTGGAGAGATGTGGGGTAAAGTGTCACAAATTCCACCAAAGCGGAAGGGCAGGTGTGAATGAGTGAAGGGCGAATACAAGCATTCCATAGACGCTAAGGGTCGTCTGGCAATGCCGGCCAAGCTGCGCGAGGAGCTCGGCGAGCACTTCACGGTCACCAAGGGCCTCGATGGCTGTCTGTCCGTCTATCCGGAAGCGGAATGGAAGCGTCTGGAGGACAAGATCCGCACGCTCGGCAACGGCGAAAAGGCAAGACGCGTCAAGCGCTACTACTTCGCCAATGCGTTCGATGCACAGCTCGACGCCCAGGGCCGCATCCTCATTCCCGCAAACCTGCGTACCTTTGCGGAGCTGCAGAAGGATGTTACCGTGATCGGTCAGCTCGACCACGCGGAAATCTGGAACAGCGACAAGTGGCGCGCTTACAATGACGAGATCGACGCGGAGGTTGTTGCCGCGGACGTAGAAGATATTGATTTTTAACAAAAAGGGCAGGGAACTATGGAATTTCATCATGTATCCATTTTGCTTGAGCCTTGCCTTGAGGCTCTGCAGATCAAGCCGGACGGCGTTTATGTGGACGCCACGACCGGCGGCGCCGGTCACTCGCTCCGCATTGCGGAGCGTTTGCATGATACCGGTCGTTTGATCTGTATTGACAGAGATGACGAAGCACTCGAAAACGCGAAGGACCGCCTCAAGGATGTATGGCAGCGTGTCACACCGGTCAAGAGCGACTTCCGCGATATCGACAAGGTGCTCGAAGGGCAGGGACTTGCAGGTGCGGACGGCATTCTGTTTGACCTCGGCGTTTCCTCTCCGCAGCTGGACCATGCCGAGCGCGGTTTTTCCTATATGCAGGATGCGCCGCTCGATATGCGCATGGACCGGCAGCAGAAGCTGACCGCGTATGATGTGGTAAACGGCTGGAGCCGCGAGGAGATCCGCCGCATTCTGTTTGAGTACGGCGAGGAGCGCTACGCACCGCTGATCGCAGCGGCGATCGAGCGCGAACGCGCAGACAAGCCGATTGAGACCACGCTGGAGCTTGTCCGTGTGATCAAGGGCGCCATGCCCGCGAAAGCACTGCGCGAAAAAGCAGCATCCGGCGAAGCGCAGCTTTCAGGCGATCCGCATTGCGGTAAACGATGAGCTGGGTGCCGTGCGGGAAGCGATGGAAAAAGCCATCGACTGTCTCAATCCGGGCGGCAGACTGGCGGTCATCACCTTCCACAGCCTGGAGGACCGCATCGTCAAGGCGGCTTTTCAGCAGGCGGCACAGGGCTGCACCTGTCCGAAGGACTTTCCGGTATGCATCTGCGGCAAAAAGCCGAAGGTTCGGCTGACGCCGCGCAAGCCGATTCTGCCGGACGAAAGGGAATTGAGGAGAATCCGCGCGCCCGAAGCGCGAAGCTCCGGGTTTGTGAAAAAATCTAAACCGAAAAAGCAAATTCAAAAAGAAAGGAAAGCGCAAGATGGCTTCTGGCAGGAACAACGCGGCAAGAAAAAATATGAAGATCAGGTTCCTGCACAGCGTGAGGTACAGCCGAAACGCCATCTACAGGTAGCGGCAGCACCGGTCAAGAAAAAGAAGCACCGCCGCAAGCCTGCTGTGATGCAGGGCGTGTACCCGTGCATTTTTCTGGTGGCGATCACGGCGGCGTTTATCCTGTTCTGCCAGATGCAGCTGACCCAGCTTACCGCAGAAGCGAGTGAGCAGAGCGACCTGCTCAGCGAGCTGCAGTCGGAGAATGTTTCTCTGACGACCAAGCAGATGAACAGCATGAACATGGATGAGGTAGAGCAGTACGCCACGGACACACTTGGAATGGTAAAGCTAGACAATTCGCAGATCGAATATGTGGAGCTGACCAATCCGGATCTTGTCACCGTTGCAGACGACAGCATGACGCTGCGCGGTTTGTGGAGCGCACTGGCAGCGCGCTTTTCCGCACTTGTGGAATATATCCGATAAGCAGTTGAATACAATGCGTACAGGGGAGTGAGAGGTGGATAACTTCTGACTCCTTACGCTTTTCAGGAACAATATGGAGGCTGACTAAATGGCAGTTAAGGGACCCAACCATCAAATGCGCACGCGTATCCGCGGGCTGACTGTGCTGTTTGCACTGATCGGTTTCGGGCTGGTCGCCGTGCGCCTGCTGTATATGCAGGTATTCCGCAACGACTTTTATGTGCAGCAGGCGACAACACTGCAGACGCGGGACACGCTGGTCACGCCCAACCGCGGCAAGATCTACGACGCGAATATGCAGGTGCTGGCAGAGTCCGCTGCAGTAGAGCGCATTACGGTCGATCCGAAGGCCGTTGTGGACGAGAACAAGGTCAAGAAGGGCATCACGGCGGAAAGTCAGCAGCAGACGCTTGCGACCATCCTGTCCGAAACGCTGGCTGTTGATTACGATACCGTGATGGAGAAGATCCAGAAGACGAACTCGCAGTACGAAATTATTGCGCAGAAGGTCGATAAGGACGTATCCAAGGAACTGGATGAGAAGCTCGAAGCGGCAGACTGCACCGGCGTCTACTCCGAGCCGGATACCAAGCGGTACTATCAGCATGGCGCCTTCCTGTCTGCGGTGTTGGGATACGTCGGCAGCGACAACAACGGCGCATACGGTCTGGAATCCGAGTACAACGATGAACTGGCCGGCACCGCCGGACGACTGGTCCGCGTGCAGAATGCACAGAATAAGGACATTATGCCGGAAACCCAGCAGTACATTCCGGCGACCGACGGCAACTCTCTTGTGCTGACCATCGACAGCGATATCCAGAACTATCTGGAAAAGCACCTCGAGACCGCACTTGCCGACAATCCGGAGGCGCGAGACGGCGTTTCCGGCATCGTCATGGACGTCAAGACCGGTGAGGTGCTCGCCATGGCGAACCTGCCGGACTTTGACCCGAACAGTGCATATGAGCTGACGAGCGAAAAAGTATATCAACGAACTCAAGAAAAATGTTGCGAAAATCCTCAAGGAAGAGAACATCAAGGTCGAAATTCCGGATGCATGGTATACGGAAGGCGGTCTGGACAATCTGCCGGAGGCGATTCATGACAATTCCGATCTGGTAGATGCGCTGGGCAGCGCCCGCGTGAATATCCTGATGAAAACCTGGCGCAATCCGGTTATCGCGGATAACTACGAGCCGGGCTCCACCTTCAAGCTGATGACGGTCTCCACCGCGTATGATCTGGGTGCTACCCATGCCGAGGACACTTACTACTGCGGCGGCTCCCTGCAGGTGGAGAACTGGGAGATCAAGTGTGCAAACACAAGCGGCCACGGCATGCAGACGCTGACCGAAGCTTTGATGAATTCCTGCAACGTAGCGATGATGCAGATTGCCCAGAGCGTCGGCATGGATCGGTTTTACAACTTTTACAAGGCGTTCGGCCTGACCGAGCCGACCGGCATCGACCTGCCGGGTGAGGGCAAGGGCCAGTTCCACAAGCTGGATGTTGCCAGTGACTGGAACGAAGTCGCACTGGCGACCGCATCGTTCGGTCAGCGCTTCACGGTAACGCCGATTCAGATGCTGAACATGGTCTGCGCGATCGTGGACGACGGCAAGCTGAAAAAGCCGTATGTTGTCAAGGAAGTGCTGGGCGGAGACGGTTCGGTTAAGTCTACGAACGAGACTGAGGTGGTCCGTCAGGTCATTTCCGAGGATACCTCCGCTTACATGCGCGAGGCGATGGAGCAGGTTGTCGCAAATGGCACCGGCAAGAACGCGTATGTGCCCGGCTACCGCGTCGGCGGCAAGACTGCGACCTCCGAGATTCTGCCTGAATACGACAGTGACGGCAAGGTGCTCGATACCGAGGACCGCTACACGGCCTCCTTCATCGGCGTAGCGCCGATGGACGACCCGCAGATCGCGGTTCTGGTCGCCATCAACGACCTGCCGGAATCCGCAACGCATAGCGGCGGTACGATCGCCGCTCCGGTTGTCGGCCGCATCATGGAGGATGTGCTGCCGTATATCGGCATTACGCCGGTCTATGACGACAGCGAGAGCGACCGCCGTGAGCTGACCGTGCCGAGTGTATCCGGCAAGACGCGCGACGATGCGATTTCCACGCTGTCCGACGCAGGCTTTGACTGCATCATCAAGGGCGACGGCGATACCGTCACCGATCAGGTGCCGAATGCAGGCATGCGCATTGCGGCCAGCGGCAAGGTTATCGTCTACATGGGCGAGGAAAAGCCGACTGAGGCCGTTGAAGTGCCCGATCTGTCCGGCATGTTGCCGGATGAGTGCCGCGATACGCTGGAGGAGTACGGTCTGTACCTCAAGCAGAAGGGTGTTTCGTCCGCGCAGATCACAGGCGACACCACCGCGACCAAGCAGAGTCCGGAGGCCGGTACCAAGGTAAGCCTCGGTGCGGTTGTCACGGTAGAATTTTCCGATACAACGACGGTTAACGACCGATAGGAGGAAATTATGAAATTACAGGAACTTTTGAAGGATGTAGCAGTGAAAAACAGCACTGCCGCACAGGATATCGAGATCAAGGAAGTGCGTTACGACTCCCGCGCGGTACAGCCGGGCGACCTGTTTGTAGCCATCCGCGGCTACGCGACCGACGGCCACAAGTACATCGCCAAGGCGATGGAGCAGGGTGCGGCAGCCGTTGTCTGCGAGGAGGCGCCGGAGGGCGTCCCCGCAGTCGTTGTGGAGAATTCCCGTATCGCGCTGGCTGAGATTGCGGCAAACCGCTTCGGTCATCCGGCAGAGAGCATGGTCATGCTCGGTGTGACCGGCACCAACGGCAAGACCACCACGACCTACCTCGTCAAGCACATGCTTGAGGACGCAGGCCACAAGGTGGGTCTGATCGGCACCAACCAGAACCTCATCGGTGATGAAGTGATCGAAACCGAGCGCACCACGCCGGAATCCTACGAGCTGCACGCACTGTTTGCCCGCATGAGAGACGCAGGCTGCACGCATGTGATCATGGAGGTTTCCTCGCACTCCCTGGTGCTTGACCGTGTACACGGCATTCCGTTTGCGGTAGGTGCGTTCACCAATCTGACCCAGGACCACCTGGATTTCCACAAGACCATGGAGGAGTACCGCAAGGCAAAGGCGCTGCTGTTCTCCATCAGCAAGAAGGGCGTTATCAATCTGGATGATGCTGCGGCGGAGAAGATGCTCGCGGACGCAAAGTGCCCGTGCATGACGTTCTCCTGCGGCAAGCCGGAGGCCGATCTCGAAGCGACCGACCTGCAGCTGCACGCGGACGGCGTGGAGTTCACCGCACAGTATCAGGGCGAAAAGGCAGACGTCAAGCTGCCGATTCCGGGTCATTTCTCGGTCGAGAATGCACTGACCGCGCTCGGTATCGTGCTGCAGCTCGGCATGCCGCTTGCGGATGCGGCGAAGTCCATGGCAACCGCAACCGGCGTCAAGGGCCGTGTTGAGGTCGTGCCGACCGATACCGATTACACCGTGCTCATCGACTACGCACACTCGCCGGACGGCGTGGAGAACGTGCTCAAGGCCGTTCGCGGCTTTGCAAAGGGCCGCGTCGTTGCTCTGTTCGGCTGCGGCGGCGACCGTGACCGTACCAAGCGCCCGAAGATGGGTAAAATTGCGGCGGATCTCGCGGACTTCTGCGTTGTAACGAGCGATAATCCGCGCACCGAGGAGCCGAAGGCCATCATCGATGATATTCTCGAGGGCATGAAGGATTCGGATACGCCGATGCAGGTCATTGTCGATCGTCCGGAGGCGATCCACTGGGCACTTGCACACGCACAGAAGGACGATATCATCGTGCTGATGGGCAAGGGACATGAGACCTATCAGGAAGTAAACCATGTGAAGCACCACATGGATGAACGCGAGATTGTAGCGGAATATTTCGCGTGATAGGGGACTTCAAAAGTTCCCATCTACGGAGAACGGTTCCTAAGGAGACCGTTCTCCGAAACCCGAATGACGCTCGGCGCTATCCTTGCGCGGCTTTGCTGCCGCGCTGCGCCCCAAGGCGGCTGGGTCGGGGAATAAAAACCGAGCGCTATCCTTGCGCGGCTGTGTTGCCGCGCTGCGCGATACATGCTCCCGGTTTTTATGAAATTGCAGGCAATTTCTAATTGAATACCATGTGCAAGCACATGGTCGTCTGCGGACGGGAACAAAGACACGGTTTTCCGAAAGGAAAACCTGTCTTAATGTAAGCCGCTGCAAGCAGCGGCGAGATTTGATAATTATTGGGGGAGACGGCATGGAACGATTTACATTAGCGCAGGCGGCGGCATGGACAAAGGGCGAAGCGAGAGGCGAGGCGGCTCTGACGGCGGTCACGACCGATTCGCGGCAGATCCCGCCGGAGGCGCTGTTCCTGCCGATCAAGGGCGAGCGGTTTGACGCGCACGATTTCATCGGCAAGGCGATCGAGAACGGCGCGGCCGCCGTGATGAGCCATCGAGAAAACGAGGAATATCCGGTGCCGGCGCTGTACGTTGAGAACACTTCGCAGGCGCTGCTCGACCTCGCGGGCGGCTACCGCACGATGTGCGGCGGCAAGGTCGTCGGCGTGACCGGCTCGGTCGGCAAGACCACCACCAAGGAGCTGCTGTATGCCGTTCTCTCGCAGGGCTTCCGCGCACAGAAGACAGAAGGCAACCTGAACAATGAGATCGGTCTGCCGCTGACGCTCATGCGTATGACCAGGGATACCGAAGTGCTGGTAGCAGAGATGGGCATGAACCATTTCGGTGAGCTTTCCCGCATGACGGCGGCTGCCAAGCCGAATCTGGCGGTTATCACCAACATCGGCACCTCGCATATCGAGTTTCTCGGCTCGCGTGAGGGCATCTGCAAGGCCAAACTGGAGATTCTCGAGGGTCTGCAGGAGGGCGGCGCGGCTGTTCTCTTCGGCGATGAGCCGCTTCTGTGGGACAAACGCGAGAGCCTTGGCTGCAGGGTGGTAACTTATGGCATCGAAAATTCCGCCTGCGACCTTACTGCGGACTTGCACAGCGACGGTACATTTGATATAGTAAATAACGGTCTTGCCGCGGCGCACCTGCCGGTCGGAGAGAAATTCACCGCGAAGCTGAGTATTCCGGGCAAGCATAATGTGCTCAATGCACTGGCGGCGGCAGCCGTCGGTCTGCTGCTCGGTGAAACGCCCGCGCTGATCACGCAGGGACTTGTCAGCTATCAGGCAAGCGGCATGCGCCAGAACATCTATGAGCAGGATGGCTATCACATCTATGCGGACTGCTACAACGCAAGTCCGGATGCGATGGAGGCTACGCTGTCCGTGCTTGGCGGCATGGCCGGGGACGGCCGCCGGTTTGCGGTTCTCGGCTCGATGCTCGAGCTTGGCGATTACGCCGAGGAAGGTCATCGCCGTGCCGGTCGTGCGGCGGCGCAGTACGCGGACGCCCTGTACGCCTACGGTCCGGATGCAGCGGCCATGGTAGCCGGTGCCAGGGAGAAGGGCATGGAGCATGCGTATGCGTTCGACGACCAGACCGCGCTTGTCGCGGCACTGCGCGAAGACGCGAAAAAAAGGAGACGCGCTGCTGTTCAAGGGCAGCCGCGGCATGCGCATGGAACGCGCACTTGCAATGTTTTTAGGGGAGGAAGTTGAAGCATGAAACAGGCTGTGCTTGTTTTCGCGATCGCACTGGTGATTACGCTGGCTATCGGTCCGGCGGTCATCAATTATCTGCGAAAAATGAAATTCGGTCAGAAGATTCTCGAAATCGGACCGAAATGGCACATGAACAAACAGAATATCCCGACAATGGGCGGCTTTATGTTCATTATCGGTATCGCGGCGGCAGTCATTATCGGCAATATCGTGATGGGTGAGATTTCGGTCTCGTCGCTGGCGGTGCTCGGCCTTGCCGTGGCCTACGGTGCGGTCGGTCTGGTCGATGACTACGCCAAGATCAAGAAAAAAAGGAAAACGCGGGTCTGACCCCGAAGCAGAAGCTGGTGCTCCAGATTCTGGTTGCCGGCGTGTTTGTGCTCGTACTGTTCCTGGGGGTCGAGCGGTCTGCCGCAGCTGTGGATTCCGTTCACAGGCATTTTGTTCAGCTGGCCGTGGCCGCTGTACATCGTATTCGCGGCCTTCGTTATCGTCGGCGCGGACAACGCCGTCAATCTGACCGACGGCATCGACGGTCTGGCGGCAAGCGTTACACTTCCGGTTGCCATCTTCTTCGTGTTCGTCGGCTTCCGCCGCGGCGATATGGGCGTTGTGATCTTCTCGGCGGCACTCGCGGGTGCGCTGCTGGGCTTCCTGCGCTATAACTTCAACCCGGCCAAGGTGTTCATGGGCGATACCGGCTCCCTGTTCCTCGGCGGTGCGGTTGCCGGTCTGGCATTGCGTGTGAAATGCCGCTCATCCTGCTGCTGGTCGGCCTGATCTACATCATCGAAACGCTGTCCGTTATCCTGCAGGTCACCTACTTCAAGGCCACCCACGGCAAGCGCATCTTCAAGATGGCGCCGCTGCACCACCACTTCGAGATGTGCGGCTGGAACGAGAAGAAGATCGTGCTGGTATTCACCGGCATCACGGTTGTGCTGTGCCTGCTGGCCTACCATGTGGCGCTCGCACCGCTGTTTTTAATTCGTAATTCGGGAGGTAACCCTATGGCTTCGACAACTGGAAAGACGAATCCGCAGTACCGGCCGGCATCGCGCCGTCCCATGCCGCGGAATGCGCCGAGTGGCAAACCGGCGCGTCCTTCGCGGGAGCCGGTGCCGCAGGAGCGTTACCGTACCGGCACCGCAAAGCCGAAGCGCAGACGTATGCGCAGCATGAAGGCGCACATCTGGGATACCGGTGTGTTCTTCTCGGTGCTGCTGCTGCTGATCACCGGTCTGATCGCGCTGTTCTCGGCAAGCTATACCAACGCGATGTTCTACAAGGGCAGCGCGACATACTTTTATCATGCGTCAGGGCATTTTCGCCGCGATCGGTCTTGCGGCGATGATCGTTCTTTCCAAGATTCCGTACCGCATGTACGCGGGCATTCACAACATCATCATGTGGATATCGGTCGCGCTGCTGGTTCTGGTTGTGATACCGGGCATCGGTACAACGGTTAATAATGCACAACGCTGGCTGTTCGGCTTTCAGCCGTCTGAGATCGCAAAGCTGACCGTCATCATCTGCTTTTCCTACTGGGTAGCGCGTGACCCGAAGAGCGTGCGCAGCGTCAAGACCATGGTGCAGCCGTACGGTCTGCTGCTGGCGCTGTACATCGGTCTGCTGTACCTGGAGCCACATACCTCGGCGATGATCATCATCTGCGGCATCGGCATTATCATCCTGCTGGCAGGCGGCATGCGCCTGTGGTACTTTGCGCCGATTCTGGGACTGGGTGCAGGCGTAGTTGCGGCATTCTATGTTGCGTTTAAGCATGTACGAGACCGTTTTGAGGTCTGGCTCAATCCGTTTTCGGATATGGCGAACAAAGGTCTGCAAGGCTCGATGAGCCAGATCGCCATCGGTTCCGGCGGCCTGCTCGGCCGCGGACTCGGCAACGGACTGCAGAAGCAGCTGTACCTGCCGGAGCCGCATAATGACTTCATCTTCGCCACCTGGTGCGAGGAGATGGGTCTGATCGGCGCTCTGCTGGTCATTCTGCTGTTCGCGTACCTTATTTACCGCGGATTCCGTGTGGCGCGCTATGCACCGGATAAATTCGGTAGTCTTCTGGCGACCGGCATCACCGCCAAGCTGGCTATCCAGACGCTGATGAACCTGTTCGTTGTCACCGGCATCATGCCGGTAACCGGCGCGGCTCTGCCGTTTTTCAGCTATGGCGGCACAGCGTTGCTGCTGCAGCTCGGCGAGATGGGCATCCTGCTCAATATATCGCGGTATATGCGGATTGACGGAAGAAATCAGGATTAAGTTATGGCAATACCGCATAATTTTCGCAAAGCGCCGCGGCAGCGCGGCCGGAGCCTGCGCAAGAAGCCGCTGCCTTAATTGTGCGGTGTTGCCTTATGCAAATCGAGGCTGTTTGCAGCATACAAACAGCCTCGATGACTGTGATATTGCTGTCAGGCAGTACCACATGATCCGGTAAACAGGCTTTGCCGGACCATGTGATCCTACCTTGCATTTGAAAAGTAACAAACAGGAGAGGGAACTCAGTTTTGAAACTGTACATTACGGGAGGCGGCACGGGTGGTCACGTTACACCGGGTCTTGCCATTGCACGTTATTTTGAAAAAAGCAGCCGCAGACGACGGTGCGTTTTGCCGGTTCGGCACGCGGCATTGAAAATAAGCTGGTCCCGCGTGAGGGATACCCGCTGGACACCATCGAGATCATCGGCATGTCGCGCTCGATGAGCCCGAAGGGCATTCTGCACAATCTGAAGGCGGCAAAGCTGGCTGTCTCGGCGGTCAGCAAGGCGAAGAAGCTGCTGAAACAGGCCAAGCCGGACTGCGTGATCGGCTGCGGCGGCTATGCGTCGTTTGCGGTGGTACGCGCGGCACAGCAGCTCGGCATTCCGACTGTTCTGCTCGAGGTCAACGCGCTGCCCGGCAAGGTAACGCAGATGCTCGCAAAGGACGCGGACCGCGTGCTCGTCTGCTTTGAACAGGCAAAGGAGCTGCTCGGCGGCGGAGATAAGATCATTCTGACCGGTGCGCCGGTGCGCGGTGAGATTCTGGCGGCAGATCGCGCAAAGGCACGCGAGAAGTTCGGTCTGACCGATGATGACCACCAGCTGGTCGTCTCCTTTTGGGGGTCGATGGGTGCAAAGTACATGAACGAGCACATGGCCGGTGAGCTGGCGCTCGAATGTAAAAACGGCGTGCCCTATCACCATGTTCACGCAACCGGTGCGGCGGCCTGTGAGTGGCTGCCCAGAATGGCGAAGGAGCAAGGCGCCGACTTTGACGAACACCCAAACATCGAAGTGACCGAGTACATCTACGACATGGCCGACCGCATGGCGGCGGCTGACCTGATCGTGTGCCGCGCAGGTGCGGCCACTCTCGGTGAGCTGTGCATGCTCGGCCGTCCGGCACTGCTGGTGCCGTCTCCGTATGTGGCGGAGAACCACCAGGAGAAGAACGCGCGCGCTCTCGAAAAGGAGGGCGGCTGTCGTGTTCTGCTCGAGAAGGATGCCAACCCGCAGGTGCTGTACGACGAGATTCAGAATCTGCTGAGCGACCGCGACCGTCTGCACCGGATGGGGCACGATGCGACAAAGCTGGCGGCGCACGATGCAAGCGAGAAGATCTATCAGGAGATCCTCTGGGCAATCGAAAACCATGGCAAGAAGTAACAAAGAAGGGATGCTGTGATGAGACGCAGAAGGCGAAAAAAGCACACGCCCGACCAGATGGAGCAGCAGCGCCGCGGCAGGAAAATCTTTCGTGTGCTGGGACGCGTGCTGCTGACCGGCATTGTGCTGGCGGCTGCCGTGGTGGCGATGACCGTGTTCTTCAGGGTTAAGACCATTTCGGTGGAAGGTGCCGAGCAGTACGGCTCGGAGGAGCTGATCGCCGGTATGGATGTTCAAAAGGGCGATAATCTCTATCTGTGGAACAAAAACCGCGTATTGTCCGACCTGATGCACAGCTTCCCGTATCTGGAAAGCGCACAGCTGCGCCGCAAGCTGCCGGATGGACTGGTGCTGACTGTCACCGAGTGCTCAGCGGCGGCTGCCGTGAGGAATGAGGATAACACGTTCACTTATATCAGTGCGGGCGGCAAGGTGCTCGAGAACAACGCCGCGGACGGCGGTCTGCCGACCGTGCTCGGCGTTACGCTGAATGCGCAGATTGGGGGATTTCCTTGCTACCGGCACGGATGCACACGTTGACGCTATGCTGAACGTGCTGGAGAACATGGATGCCGCCGGGCTGCTCGAAAAGATGAGCTTCCTCAATCTGAACGACCTGACCGATGTGCGCATCGGCTATGACAAGCGGTTCGACATCCGTGCAGGCTCACTGGACGATCTGACGTACCGTCTTCGGTTTGCACAGACCGTTATCAGCAATCGCCTTTCGGCATCGGATATCGGGCGGCTGTACTGGGATGCACAGAACCGTCTGCACTTTGTGCCGGAGACGGCGGAGGATGTAGCACGCTCCGGTACCGATCAGGCAGGTGATAATCCGGTGACCTCGCCGGCGTACACCAATCCGGACGGCGAAGTTGGTACGACCGACAATCCGGACGGCGATGACTCGACCGATTCGAGCAGCGACAGTTCGGACAGTTCGGATAACTCGGATTATTCCGATGATTCGGATTACTCGGACGATTCGTCCTATGACGAATCCTACGATGACAGCAGCTACGATGATTCGTACGACGAATCGTATGACGATGACAGCTATTATGACGACAGCTACGATGGCGAAGGCTGAGTTTTTTCTGCTTCTACTGGCGAAAATAACCGAAAACACAGGAAAAAACGCGAAAAAATACAGCCTTTTTCCGTATCGCCCGCCGGTTTGCGGGAAAGACACGGAAAAGATTAAGTTTTTTTTGAGGAATTCGCTAATTCCTGTTGCAAAATAGAATAAATCGAGGTAAAATTAAAACAATAGGGGCGAAGTGCCCTCAAACGCGGTAATTGATAATCAAAGAACGATTCTTTATCATAAAACGGCGGACAACGACAATGGGTTTTGAGTTTGAACAGGGCTTGGATAACGTAGTAAACATTAAGGTCATCGGTGTCGGCGGCGGCGGCGGCAACGCTGTAAACCGCATGGTCGAGAACGGTGTACAGGGTGTTGAGTTCGTTTCCATCAACACGGATATGCAGGCTCTGAATTATTCGCAGGCCACCACGAAGATCCAGATCGGCGAGAAGCTGACCAAGGGTCAGGGCGCAGGCGCAAATCCGGAAATCGGCCGCAAGGCTGCTGAGGAGAGCAAGGATCAGATCGCAGCGGCTCTCGCTAACACCAATATGGTATTTATCACCGCCGGCATGGGCGGCGGCACCGGCACCGGCGCAGCTCCGGTTGTTGCACAGATCGCTCGTGAGCTGGGCATCCTGACGGTCGGCGTTGTTACCCGTCCGTTCGCATTCGAGGGCAAGAAGCGTCTCGAGCAGGCGCTGAGCGGCATCGAAGAGCTGAACAAGAACGTAGACTCCCTCGTTATCATCCCGAACGAGCGTCTGAAGTATGTATCCGAGCAGAAGATCACCTTCAAGAACGCATTCGAGATCGCTGACGGCGTTCTGCGTCAGGCAGTTAAGAACATTTCCGAGCTGATCACCGTTCCGGGCTTCATCAACCTGGACTTCGCGGACGTTACCTCCGTCATGAAGGACGCAGGCTTCGCTCACATCGGCACCGGCTCCGCTGCAGGCAAGGACAAGGCTGCAGAGGCTGCACGCGAGGCAATTTCCAGCCCGCTGCTCGAGACCTCCATCGACATGGCTCACGGCGTTATCGTTTCCGTTATCGGCTCTGACGATATCGGCCTTGATGAAGTTGAGACCGCAGCTACCATGGTTCAGCAGGCGGCTCATCCGGATGCACACATCATCTTTGGTGCATTCATCGACGAGAACATGGACGACGAGATCCGCGTTGTTGTAATCGCAACCGGTTTTGACAATGTTCCGAACTCCGCAAAGATGAGCATGGACGGCAATAAGGACAAGGATTCCGGCTCTACCGGCCTGTTCACCGAGGCTGCTACCGCAGCGGCTGACAAGAAGCCGGCTCGCGCATCCGCTTCCAAGCCGTCGTCCGATGTTGGCTCTGACGATGCTGCATTTGATGTTCTGATGCGCATCTTCGATAAGGACAACCGATAATCTAACTGATAGCTATTCAAAACAGCCCGTAACAGGGCTGTTTTGTCAGGTATGGGTAGGTTATTTTAGATGAAATCCATATTAAAGGAGAGTGATCACCGTGAGTACGGACCCTGGAAGTAGACAGATGAATATTACTCGCGGTGGCATTTTCGAGGAGTGCCGCTGCTGAAAGGCGGTATAATATGGTTGAATTTTTCAAAACGGTGGACGGCCGCATCACAGAAGTGAGCGAGTTTACCGAGGGCTGCTGGGTCAACATGGTGCATCCCAGCTCGGACGAGCTGGAGCAGATCGCGCAGGCGGCTCAGGTTGAGGAAGAGTTTGTTCGCGCGGCGCTCGACCCGGAGGAAAGCTCGCGTGTCGATACCGAGGACGAGCAGCTTCTCATGATCGTCGATATCCCGATGGTGGAGAAAAAGCTCGGTCGAGGACGGCGGACAGATGTTCACCACCACCATTCCTATGGGCATTGTTGTGGCACAGAATGCGGTCATCACGGTTTGTCTGGAGGACAGCATTATCCTGCGCTCCCATCGCGGAAGGCGCAGTAAAGGGCGTGCATACCTCACTCAAGACGCGCTTTGTGTTCCAGATTCTGCTCCGCATCGCGGGCCGGTTCCTGAAAAACCTGCGTATGATCGAGCGCGACTTTACCCGCATCGAGAAGCGTCTGTACGACTCCCTCAAAAACGAGGAGCTCATCCAGCTGCTCGGACTGAGTAAATCGCTGGTTTACTTCTCCTCGTCCCTCAAGGGCAACGAGGTTACGATGGAAAAGGTGCTGCGCGGCCGCGTGCTCAAGCTGTACGAGGACGACCGCGATATTCTGGAGGATGCGCTGATCGAGGTCCGTCAGGCCATCGAGATGGCGAATATTTATTCCAACATTATGGCGGGCACGATGGATGCTTATGCTTCTGTCGTTTCCAACAATCTGAATATCATCATGAAGGTTTTGACCATCCTGACCATCATCATGACGATTCCGAATATTGTGTTCGGCTTCTTCGGTATGAATATCGGTGAAGGACAGATACCGGGCGACTGGGTCTGGTGGATGCCGCTGGCCATTACAGTGGTCGGCTGCTTCTTTGCATGGTGGATGCTGAAGAAGAAAAATCTGGACTGATACAAGCTGCGCTTCCGAGAAATACTCGGAGGCGTTCTTTTTTGCCTTCTGCACGCATAGAATGAAGCAAAAGCAGGAGGGACAATGCCATGATCGTTTTTGCGGCAAAGGTGTCGGTGAGGAAAATCGTAGTGGGCGTGCTGGCGGTCGGGCTGGTGCTGGTCGGCGCGGCAGCGCTGCTGCCGAAAACGGCAGAGGCGGATACTGCGGTCAGCGCTGAAGGTGCAGCGCTTAGTGCAAAGCTGAAAACCAACGAGGACAGAGTAGCGCTGCTGACCGCATGCGGCTGGTCGGTGGAGAGTGAACCGGTCGGCACACAGGAGGTGCAGATACCCGACACCTTCGACGAGGTATATGAGCAGTACAACGCTATCCAGCAGGCGCAAGGACTGGATCTCACGCCGTATCAGGGCAAGCGCGCTACGCTGTACACCTACGCGCTGACCGCCTATCCTACCGGAGAGCAGGGTGTGACCGCCAACCTTTTGGTACGCAGAAACCGCCTGATCGCAGCGGATATCACATCCGCACAGACGGATGGATTTGTGCATGGCCTGCTGGATATGCCGCAGACCTGACAGTGGCGGGCAATGACTTCCGGAAACTGCATAACTGTGCAATTCAACGAAAAAAGTTATCATAGGTTTATGGTATCTATTGGTAACTTTCGGGGATTGCACTTTTTTGCATTTAGCTATTGTGCAATTTGCGAAAAAAAGTGTTATCCTTATAAAAGAAATGTATTGGCGGAGGGGACAAAATGCCACAGATGCGATTGGACAAATTGCTGTCCCACCTGAACTGCGGCAGCCGCAAGGAAGTGCAGGCGCTCATTCGTGCGGGACGCGTCTCGGTGGACGGCACTGTGCAAAAAAGATCCGGCGTTCAAGGTCGATCCTGATCAGTCACAGACGGCGGTGGATGGCACCGTGCAGCGCTACCGCGCACAGCGGTACTACATGCTCAACAAGCCGATGGGCGTTATCACGGCAAGCCGCGATGAGCGCCACGATACCGTGCTCGAGCTGTTTCCGGCCGAGCTGCGGCGCGGCCTGTTTGCGGTGGGAAGGCTGGACAAGGACACCGAGGGACTGCTGCTCATCACGGACGACGGCGCGCTCAGCCATGCGCTGATGAGTCCGAACCGCCATGTCGAAAAAAGGAGTACGAGGCGGTCGTGGACGGCGCACTGGCAGCGGATGCAGTCTTGCGCTTTGAACAGGGTATGACCCTGCGGGACGGCACGGAATGCAAGCCGGCGAAGCTGGAAATCCTCGAGACCGAACCGGAGCTGCGCGTGCGTGTGACGCTTAAAGAGGGCAAATATCATCAGGTCAAGCGCATGATTGCGGCAGTCGGCGGCACGGTAACGGCGCTTAAACGTCTGCGGCTGGGTGGCCTCTGGCTGGATAAAACACTCGCGCCCGGCGAATTTCGGGAACTGACACAGGAAGAATTGGAAAAACTTACCTCGCAAACCTGAAAAACTTAAAAAATCTACAAATTTTTTTTGAATTTTTTGTACAAAAATGCGTGGACATGTGATATAATGACTTAAAATGTATAGGGAACTTTTGGTGTTCTTGTGAAGAATGTCATAGGCAGAATCACCATTAGCGGTGAGAACACCATAAGGGAGTAAGCGTTTCGGCGGACGGATGCGGAGTAAAGCGCCGGGGCGCGTGAAAAAGACGGGAAAGGTGATGGAAATGGCTTCGAGATTGTTCCAGTCGATTGTTTTGCAGATGAAGGATACGGTGGATCGTACTATCGGCATTGTTGACGCAAGCGGTGCGGTTGTAGCATGTACCGATCTGCCTCGTATCGGTGAAATGCGGGAGGAAGCAATCACTGAGCTGGGCTTCGCCGGCGAGATCGTTCGTTTCGGCGGTTATACTTATCATACAACGGGTGACCGTGCGTCGCGTCTGGAATACGCCGTATTCGTACAGGGCGAGGACGAGCTGGCGCGCAGCATCTGCTCGCTGGTTGCGGTTTCGATCAACAATATCAAGACGCTGTATGACGAAAAGCACGACAAGGCTACCTTCGTAAAGAATATCATTCTGGATAATATCCTGCCGGGCGATATTTATATCAAGTCCCGCGAGCTGCACTTCGGCAACGATGTGCCGCGCGTGGTATTCCTCGTGCGCCAGCAGGCGCCGGCCGATGTTGCCGCGATTGACGTGGTGAACGGCATGTTCCCGGACAAGCAGAAGGATTTCGTGCTACATATCTCCGAGACGGACATCGTTGTAGTCAAGGAGGTCAAGGCAGGCAGTGAGATCAAGGATCTGATCAAGCTGGCAGACTCTATCGAGGAGACGCTGCTCAGCGAGCTGTCGGTCAAGTGCCTGATCGGCATCGGCTCGGTATCCTCCCAGATGAAGGATATCGCAAAGTCCTTCAAGGAGGCTACGACCGCAATCGAGGTCGGTGCGGTATTTGACACCGAGAAGAACATCATCAGCTTCGAGAATCTGGGCATTGGCCGTCTGATTTATCAGCTGCCGATCACGCTGTGCGAGATGTTCCTGTCCGAGGTATTCCGCAAGGGGTTCGATCGACTCGCTCGATCAGGAGACGCTGTTCACGATTCAGAAATTCTTCGAGAACAACTTGAACGTATCCGAGACCTCGCGTAAGCTGTTCGTACACCGCAATACGCTGGTGTACCGCCTTGAGAAGATCAAAAAAGCTGACCGGTCTGGACCTGCGTGAGTTCGATCACGCGATCGTATTTAAGGTAGCGCTTATGGTTCGAAAATACCTTGCAAGCCGCGAAGAAGGTACCAGATAATCGCTGTCTGTTCATAAAATCTACACAGAAAAAACGTAAATTGTGCAATAATGCCACAGTTTGTCGGCTTGCGCATAAACATGATATCTGTTATAATAGACAAAGGTGTATATGTTTACACCTTTGTCTTTGTTTGCTGGAAGGCGAAAATGCCCAATCCGGGGCATTCGCACGCCTTCTGCGTTGGCACCGAGGAGGATTGCCTGTGATACGAATGAGTGAAGCCACCGTGGTTTACGAAAACGGGACCCGGGCGGTGAACAAGGCGAGTCTGCGTGTAGACGAGGGAGAATTTGTCTTTCTGGTCGGCGCGTCCGGCTCGGGTAAAACCACGATCATCAAGCTGCTGACCGGTGAGGTTCGGCCGAGCGAAGGCCGCGTTATCGTCAACAACTACGATATCGGCAGAATGAAAAAGCGGCAGATTCCGTATCTGCGCCGTACATTGGGCGTTGTCTATCAGGATTTCCGGCTGATTAACACCAAAACCGTTTACGAGAACGTCGCATTTGCCATGCGCGCCATCGGCGCCAAAGGGCAAGGCCATCAAGCAGCGCGTGCCGTATGTGCTCGATCTGGTCGGTCTGGCCGACAAGGCGCACGAGAAGCCGATGAATCTTTCCGGCGGTGAGCAGCAGCGTGTCGCAATCGCGCGCGCGCTGGTCAACAACCCGCGCCTCATCATCGCGGACGAGCCGACCGGCAACCTCGATCCTGCGCGTTCGCTGGAGCTGATGACCCTGTTTGAAAAAGATCAACGAGCTTGGTACGACCGTGCTGATCGTAACGCACGAAAAGGGTCTGGTAGACGAATTTGAAAAGCGCGTTGTTGTGATCGACAACGGTGAAGTCATCAGTGATCAGACAGGTGGGTATTATCAGATATGAGATCAATCGCTTACTATTGGAAGGAAGGCCTGCGCAACATTTTCAAGCACGGCTTCATGTCCGTGGCGGCCGTGGTGATCATGGTCGTAAGCCTGCTGCTGACAGGTACGGTTACGCTGGTGGCCTACAACATTACGAATAACATTACGAGACTGCAGCAGTCCAACCAGATCGTAGTCTGGATCGACGATTCGCTTACCACGCGTGAGGCGAAAACGCTGCAGACGCAGTTCGAGAAGATTGACAACATTGCGTCGATCGCCTTCGAGGATCGCGATGTCGCGCTGGAGCAGTACCGCAAGGAGCTGGGCGACGACGCAGACATCCTCGAGGATTACAACGCGGACAACAATCCGCTGCGCAACAGCTATGTGTTCACCCTGAGTGATTCCATGCAGGCGGACGCAACCATCAAGGAAATCGAAGCGGTTGACGGCGTTGCAAACGTGCGTGCGGATGAGGATGTTATCCGCAAGCTGATTCAGATTCAGCGCGTGTTCAACATGATCGCGGCAGCTATGATCGTCGGTCTGGCTGTTATCTCGATCTTCATCATCTCCAATACGGTAAAGCTGGCCATGTTTGCCCGCCGTGAGGAGATCTCCATCCAGAAGATGGTCGGTGCGACCAACTGGTTTATCCGCTGGCCGTTTGTCATCGAAGGTATGGTGCTCGGTCTGGTTGCCGGCGGACTGGCCTTCCTCGCGGAATGGGGTCTGTACACCGAGCTGTACAACGTGGCAGGTACGGTTTCGCTGTCCTCGTTCCATCTGCTCTCGTTCGATGTGCTGCGCTGGTGGGTGCTCGGCGTGTACTGCGGTGCAGGCGCGTTGTTCGGCATCGGCGGTTCGGTAACGAGTATCCGCAAGTTTATGGATGTATAACGACTGCATAAAGGAGCGAATGTTTCAATATGATGAAAAAAAAACCGTGCGCCTGATCTCCTGCATTATTGCGGGCATCCTGGTTGCAGCGATGGTGTTCTCGATGATCGCCTCCGGTCTGGTTTATGCCGGTGCGGTGAGCAGTAAGGAACTGAAAAGCAAGCTGTCCGATCTGGAGGATCAGAAGGCATCGGTCAAGGCGGAGCTGGATAGTCTGGCAGGCAAGGTGGATGAGGTTGCAAAGACCCGTGCCGCCCTGCAGAAAGAGATCAAGCTCACCAAGGAAGAAATTACGACGGTAACCGCGTATATCGACCGCCTGCAGGACCAGATCGACGTCAAGACGACCGAGCTGGATGCTGCGATCAAGGCGCTGGACAGCAAGAAGGAGCGTTTTTCTGAGACTGTCCGCACGACGTATGAGCAGGGTGAGACCAGCTATCTGGAGGTTCTGCTGAACGCGTCCAACTTCTCTGATCTTCTCAGCCGTCTGGAGATTGTTTCTGCGATCATGGACGATGATAAGAAGATCGTAGCGGAGTACACCGCTGCCAAGGAGGATATTCAGCAGAAGCGCGATGATCTGCAGGCCACCCAGGACGAGCAGGTACAGTATCAGGAAAACCTGAAGTATAAGGCTGAGGAGCTGAAATCCAGCGAGGAGCAGCAGAAGGCACTGCAGCAGAGCCTGCAGGCGTACCAGAAGGAGCAGAAGGCTGAGTACGAGCGCATCACCAGCGAGATGGACACCGTAAGTGACCAGATCGCAGAGCAGTCCCGCAAAGGAAGCTGCTGCGGCAGCAGCAGCGGCAGCGGCCGCAAAGAAGAAGGGCGGCAGCTCGTCCTCGTCGAGCAGCAGTTCGGCAGGCAATCTGAGCAGCGCAACGCTGACAAGCGGCACGTTCACCTGGCCGCTTCCGGGTTACACCAATAATTCGAGTGCCTATGGCTGGCGTGTACATCCGATCTACGGTACCCGCAAGTTCCACAAGGGCGAGGATATTCCGGCACCGACCGGCACACCGATTGTAGCAGCTGCATCCGGCACGGTTACCACCGCAGGCTGGGTTTCCGGCTACGGCAACTATACCGTTATCAATCACGGCGGCGGCGTCATGACGGCTTACGGCCATCAGTCGGTCTGCCATCCATGACGAGCACCGAGACAGTATTCGCGTTACGCTCGTGTACGATGATTCGCCTGCGGCGAAGGCAGGCATCGAAAAGGGCGATTACATTCTCGGTACGGGCGATCTGACGACTGAAAAGGACGGCTCGAGCGCGGTTATCAGCGCGATTTCCGGCAAAGAGGGGACCGATGTGACCGTCACGGTCAAGAAGGCGGACGGCTCCGCCAAGGAGCTGACCATGCAGCGTGCCGTTGTCACGCAGAAGATGGCATGGGGAAAAATGCTGAATGATAAAATCGTCTACATCCGCATCGAGAATTTCCACGACGGCTGTGCCGATCAGTTCAAGACGGCGCTGCAGTCGCTGACCGACAGCGGCGCCGAGTCGCTTGTCATTGACGTGCGCCACAACGGCGGCGGCCGTGTCAAGGAGATGAGCGCGGCACTCGACCCGCTGCTCGGCGAGGGCACCGATTATGACGCTGCGCATGAAAAACGGCTCGGAGACCGTTTACACCTCGGATGCGGACAGCATCGACCTGCCGATCGCGGTGCTTATTGACGACCAGAGCATTTCGGCGGCGGAATTCTTCGCGGCAGCCCTGCAGGAGTACGACCGCGCGACGCTCGTCGGCACGCACCACCGGCAAGGGACGCGCTCAGCGCACCTACCAGCTGAGCGACGGCTCGGCGGTCAATCTGTCTGTCGAGGAATACTTTACGCCCAAGGGCAAAAGTCTTGCAGATGTCGGCATTGCGCCGGACATTGAGGTGAAGCTGACCGATGAGCAGACACAGAACTTTTTCTTTCTGACGTCGGAAACCGATCCGCAGCTTCAAAAAGCGATGGAAACTGTGGGATAATCGAGCGCTCCGGCAGAAAATCGGACAGAAAATGGTCGAATCGCTTGACATGGCATTGGTGCTTAATTTATAATATAATGTACTGTACGGCTCGAAAGCCGATGACACTGAGTAAGAAGGGTTTGCAAACATGGCAAAAGAAATTAAACTGACACAGGAAAGTCTGGACGCATATAAGGACGAACTGGAATATCTGAAAACTACCCGTGCGGATGAGGTTGCAGAGCAGCTGAAGGAAGCACGCTCCTTCGGCGACCTGTCCGAGAACGCCGAGTACGATGAAGCCAAGAACGAGCAGGGCAAGCTGTATTCCCGCATTGCTGAGCTTGAGGAAATCATCAAGCACGCAGTCGTTGTAACCGGCGACAGCTACGCTGCAGACGAGGTTTCTCCCGGCTGCCGCTTTATTGTTAAGGATCTCGAGGAGGACGAGGAAGAGGAGTACCACTTCGTCGGCTCTCAGGAGGCCGATCCGATGGACGGCAAGATCTCTGACGAGTCTCCGTTCGGCAAGGCTATGCTGGGCAAGAAGGTCGGCGATGTTGTTGAGGTCGAGGCACCGATCGGCATCGTAAAGTACGAGATCCTCAAGATCGAGAAGTAAATTACCTTTATCGCAAGTTAAAAGCGAAGTCACTATTTCAGGTAACACCAAACAATTTGACAAAGGAGAATTGTTTGGCGCTGCCGTCAAAAATTTTATGAAAGATGGGGAAGATATGGCAGAACAGCATCAGGCGCAGGATCAGCACGAGCAGACCGCGGAGGAACTGCACGAGCTGAAGCGCATTCGCCGCGAAAAAGCTGGCAGAGCTGCAGGCTGCGGGCAAGGACCCGTTCCAGCAGGTGCGCTTTGAGCGCGATCACTATACCACCGATATTCACGAGCATTTTGACGAGCTGGAAGGCAAGACCGTCCGTCTGGCAGGCCGCATGATGTCCAAGCGCGTCATGGGCAAGGCTTCCTTCTCGGATATGCGCGACCGCTACGGTCGTCTGCAGCTTTACATCAAGCGCGACAACGTAGGCGAGGACGTATACAAAGGGCTACAAGAAGTTCGATATCGGCGATATCATCGGTATCGAGGGCGAGGTATTCCGTACCCAGAAGGGTGAGATTTCGGTTTCCGTAACCGAACTGACGCTGCTCTCCAAAAACCTCACCGCTGCCGGAGAAGTGGCACGGTCTGAAGGACACCGATATGCGTTACCGTCAGCGCTATGTTGACCTGATCGTCAACCCGGAGGTACGCGATACCTTTGAGAAGCGCTCCGCTATCGTGCGCGAGATCCGCAACTTTATGGATTCCCGCGGTTTTATGGAGGTTGAGACCCCGTGTCTGAACACCATTCCGGGCGGTGCGGCGGCTCGTCCGTTCATCACCCACCACAACGCGCTGGACATTGATATGTATCTGCGTATTGCGACCGAGCTGCACCTCAAGCGCCTGATCGTAGGCGGTCTGGAGCGCGTATACGAGATCGGCCGTATTTTCCGCAACGAGGGCATGGACACCCGTCATAACCCGGAGTTCACCACCATCGAGCTGTATCAGGCATACACCGATTACCACGGCATGATGGATATTACCGAGGACATGGTAATCCATGTCTGCGAAAAAGGTTCTGGGCAGCACCAAGGTGATGTATCAGGGCGTGGATTGATTTCTCCAAGGGCTGGAAGCGCATGACGATGGCTGAGGCTGTCAAGGAGTACGCCGGCATCGACTTTATGGCGCTGTCGCCGGAAGAGGCACTGGAGGCCGTTAAGGCCAAGGGCCTCGAGATCGAAAAGGGCAAGGAGAGCTGGGGCGACCTGATGGCGCTGTGCTACGACGAGTATGTCGAGGCAAACCTTATGCAGCCGACCTTTATCACCGATTATCCGGTCGAGATCTCTCCGCTGGCAAAGCGCAAGCCGTCCGATCCGCGTCTGACCGAGCGCTTCGAGTGCTTCATTTACGGCCGCGAGCTGTGCAACGCATTCTCCGAGCTGAACGACCCGATCGACCAGAAGGAGCGCTTCGAGCGTCAGGTTGCTCTGCGCGCCGCAGGCGACGAGGAAGCCGGCATGATGGACGAGGATTTCATCAATGCGCTGGAATACGGTATGCCTCCCACGGGCGGCATGGGCATGGGCATCGACCGTCTTGTCATGCTCCTGACCGACAGCGCCTCCATCCGCGATGTTCTGCTGTTCCCCACAATGAAACCTTTGGACTAAAAAGTTCGAAAGTATGCCGTGTTTGCAGGGTTTTCTGCATGATTATGATACAGAAAAGCCGGGCTGTATGCCAACGTGTGCCAAGCGTATGCCAATCCGTGTCGAAGTCGGCAGAATGCCCCAAAAATCACACATTTGCAAAAGTTTTACCGCCGCATCAGAGTAATCTGGTGCGGCGGTTTTTGCGTTTATAACTGATTTTGTGTACTGAAAAAAAGCCTCTGTTTCCAATGTGGAAGCAGAGGCTTTTTATGTCCAAAAATTTTTTGAAAAATCTCAAAAGTTTTTTATCAGTTTTTGAGGTTGAAGGTTGTAGTTGATTAGTGAGAGGCAAAGTTGATGGCCTCCCACAAAACTGAATAACAGTCATCAGGTACGTTACCTGCACCGAGGGAAACCTCAAGCCGCTATCGACGGTGCGCCATGATTCCGGAAACGGAGGAGCGATCAAACTGATTCGATAGAAAGCCGGACTGCTACCAGCGAAGGCGATGAACTGTGCAAGGGATAATGATACTTCCGTAATTCGCGGCCCGGCCATAAAGAAGGCGGGGAGGTGAGATGCCTATGGAGCTGGTTCGCTGCCAGCCGCCTGATGATGCCCGGCACACAGAGCATAGAGAAGAACAGTGTGCGTACATAACAAAAAGAAAAGAGGAAAATGTTATGAATGAAGAATTAACTCTCGAAAAAGCTCGCAGATCTGGCAGTTCACTATCCGGAGTACCTGATTGATGCGGCGGCAGAACACTTTAACGGTGATGAATGTAAACTGGAGGCTATCGCGGTTGTGGTCAGTGGACTTAACGATCTGTATATGCCGAGTTCCACACTGCTCTTTATTCGGGTGCTTTCCAAAATGCTTGATATGGAAGTTGAACTTCCGGCTGAACTGATGGACAACCCGTATCTCTGCGCATGGTTTATGCGTGAATTCGCCTATTGGCTGCTTCAGTATGTGGATGACTACTGCAAACTGTCGCAGGATGAGTGAGCGCTTGGGCGCTCACATACATAGCTGCCTGATTCAGACAGCTTAAAATGAGAAAGGAGGAAACCAATATGGAACAATGCAGAGTAATCGCAATTACCAATCAGAAAGGCGGCGTTGGAAAGACCACCACAACGGTAAATCTGGGTGTCGGCTTGGCGAAACAGGGAAAGCGAGTGCTGCTGATTGACGCAGACCCACAAGGCAGTTTAACAATCAGCCTTGGAGAGCGTAATCCGGATCAGCTGAGTGAAACACTCTCTGATGTAATGGAATGCGTCATCAACGATAAGTCGCTACCGGAGAACTTCGGATTGCTGAGAAGTACAGAGGGCGTTGACCTGATGCCTGCGAATATCGAGCTGTCCGGTACAGAAGTCGGCTTGTTCAATGTGATGAGCCGAGAGTATGTGCTGAAAAGCTACATTGATTCGGTCAGCAAAAACTATGACTATATTCTGATTGACTGTATGCCGTCCCTCGGCATGATGACCATCAATGCGCTGGCAGCGGCTGACCGGGTGATTATCCCGTCGCAGCCGAGTTTTCTGTCAACGAAAGGTCTGAATCAGCTGATGCACTCGGTTGCCAAGGTCAAACGCCAGATCAATCCACGTCTGAACATCGACGGCATCCTATTGACGATGGTGGATAACCGAACTAACAACGCAAAAAGCCATTTCTACGGCGCTGAGAGCCGCTGTAAGCGATCGAGTCCGTGTCTTTGATACGCAGATACCCTTTTCCGTCCGTGCTGCTGAAAGCACCCAGGAAGGGCAAAAGCATCTTTGCCTATGATAAGGGCGGAAAGGTTGCAGCTGCGTATGAGGCGGTGACGAAGGAGGTGTTGGAGCATGAGTCGAAAGAAAGACATCGATCTCGATCTGACGGGGTTCGCTGAACTGTTTATGAATGATGAGGGGGCGAGCAGAAAGTCGCTTGCCACGCATCTATGATATTCCATCCGAGATCGACGATTTCCCGAACCACCCATTCAAAGTCAAAATGGACGAGGACATGAACCAGCTTGTGCAGAGCGTGAAAGAGCGCGGCATTATCACGCGGGTTACGCTCCGTCAGAAAGAAGATGGCCGGTATGAGATTGTGTCAGGGCATCGACGGCGAAAGGCTTGTGAACTGGCAGGACTGGAGCGCGTTCCCGCAGAAATCAAGGAATTGTCCAGAGATGAGGCTATCATTCTGATGGTGGAATCCAATTTGCAGCGCTCAATCATTCTTCCGAGTGAAAAGGCATTCAGCTACAAGATGCGTCTGGAGGCGATGAAGCGACAGGGACAGAGAACGGATTTAACTTTGTCCCCAGTGGGGACTAAGTCCGGACGTAGTTCAGAAGTAATTACAGCAGAAACAGGTGACAGCAGAAATCAGATTTATCGCTATATCCGTCTGACAGAGCTAATTCCTGAATTGCTGGATATGGTTGACGAGAACAAGATTGCTTTCGCCCTGCCGTTGAACTCTCCTATCTGACGGAAACGGAACAGCACAATCTTCTGAACAGCATCAGCTACAATGATGCCACGCCATCACTCCCGCAGACCATTCGGCTCAAAGAGTTCTCCAAAGCTGGAAAGCTGAGTGCGGAGGTCATCGAAGCGATTCTTGGTGAGGAAAAAACCAAACCAGAAAGAGAAAATCAGTTTCAAGGCAGAACGGCTGCGTTCGTATATTCCCTCGACAGTGCCGCTGGAGAAAACCGAGGATTATATCATCAAGGCGCTGGAGTATTATCAGCGTGCAAAGGGAGCGGCAGAAAAGGGAACAAGCAAGATAACCTTCATCATGGGGGAAGGTATGCCCATTTGCGGTACAACTGTCCCCCTTCCCTGCTCTTTCGTTCCCCCCCTCTCACACTCTCCCCTTTAGTAAACCATCTGTATTACTACCTGAGAAGTAAGTATATGGGCAGCAAAACCGCGAAGGAGGTGGTTGCAATGTAGCTTGATTGGACACAAGAAAACAGTGGCGGATTTTCCTCCACGGCAAGGACTGTGGAGTTTTTTCATGCCGTAAATCAAGACAAATGGAGGTATCTCAAATGAAAGCTAGAACGAAAAAGTTCGGCACGAGAGCCGTTGCCATGCTGCTTTCGGCAATGACGGCATTCTCAACGTTTCCTGTTTCGGCTGGTGCCGCACAGGTGAACAGCTATCATGATCCTGCGGAGCACTGGATGCAGGCTTCCGGTCGAACGAATGAGCTGGATGTCAATGCGGTTGTAACGCATGAAACCTTCAACTGTGGTGTATGCGGTAAGGCAACTTCTTTTCAGGCGTTCCGCACTCCGGAGTATACGAGGGACGGACAGACTGCTATGAACCGGAATGTGAAGTATTCGGACGGTACGATGGTCGGCGGCTCGGGTACGGGCACGATCCTGGATGGCGTTCCCGGTCAGAACGCGAGCTATACGGGTTATCACTGGACGAAAGCCGTGTGTGAGACCTGCGGTACGGTCAACAGCAACATGAGCATTAACGATTATGGTTTCGACAAGAACGTCTATTGGCTCTATGACTGTGACTCGAAATTCATGCAGGAACTGCCCGAACAGAAAAACTATGACTATGTGGACAGTACCTATCACAAGGTCACAACGACCGGCGGTGAGTATTGCGCGTTCTGTTACGGCACGAATCACACCAAGAGCAGTGTTCTGGAACGGCATGACATGGAGAAAGAAATCCTTTCTCAGCCTGCCAATGGCCGGTTTGCCATCGTAGAGAAGTGCAAGGACTGCGACTACGCAAAATACGAGTATGTGGGCGCGAAGTCCGTTGTTGCCAGCTACTACGGTGTTGTGGACGGAGCACCGCACACCATCAGCGTGACCGACCTTTCTGATGCCGGTGTGCGTACGGAAATCCGCTATGGCAACAGCGCGCAGACAGCTGCACAATGACCAGTGCACCGAACTATACCGACAAGGGACAGTACGATGTGTATTATCAGATTACCTACACCTATCAGGGCGTAGAGATGACCGAGAACGGTGTAGCAAACGTCTGGCTGCATGATGAAACCACTAAGGACGATGGCAAGTGCAGCTGTGGCTGCTCCGACCCGAACTGCGGCTGCGAGGATAAAAACTGCGGCGGTAACTGCTGCACCGATAAAGGCTGCGGAGAAAAGCATCACTTCACGCTGCTGGATTCCGTAAAAGCCGGCTGCAAGACGCTGGGTTATGATCGCTATTTATGCACAGCCTGTGGAAAGATCGAAAAGCGCGATTATGTAGATTCTCTGGGGCATGCATGGCAGAGTGTAAAGATTCGCGAAGCCACCTGCGAAACGGAGGGAAAGCTGCTAGAAATCTGCTCTCGCTGCGGTGAAATGAAAGAAACGGCAACGCCCAAGGGTGAGCACAAGTTTGAAACCCATTCGGTTGCGGCTACCTGCACCAATCCCGGCTATACCGCTCGTGAGTGCTCGATTTGCGGAGAGCGGCACATCGAAGATATTACTGCGACTCTGGCACACAAGTACGAAGACCATGTGATTCCCGCCACCTGTGAATATGGCGGCAAGACCATTCATCGCTGCGATGGCTGCGGCAGTGCATTCGTAACAGATTATACGGAACCGCTCGGCCATAGCTGGGACAAGGGTACTCTGGTGACGAATGCGACCTGTACCGGTGAGGGCGTGATGGAATATCACTGCGTTCGCTGCGGTGAGCACAAAATCGAGGGAAATGCTGCTGCCGGTCATATTCCCGGTTCTGCGGCCACCTGTACGGAGCCGCAACTTTGCACGAAATGCGGTGCGGTTCTGAATAAGGCACTGGGCCATGACTATAAGACCGAAATCACTAAGCCGACTTGCACGGAGATGGGTTACACCATGATGACCTGTACTCGCTGCGGCGATTCCAGTAAGACCGATTATACCAAGGCAACCGGTCACAAGCCGGGTGACTGGATCATCGACAAGCAGCCTACTGCGGACTCCGAAGGCAGCAAGCACAAGGAGTGTACTGAGTGTGGCGAAAAAGCTGGATACGCAGCCGATCGAGAAAATCTACAACAGCGGTACGACTGACAGCAAGGGAGAGGCCGTTGTGGGCGGTTATCTGGTGACGGTAACGGATACGGAGGATAAAACGCCTGTTTCCAATGCGTCCGTGGTGCTGAACAAGGACAGCAGCATTTCCATCCGCCTGCCGAACAGCCGTCTGCTGGACTACGCAGACCAGACCACTGTTCTGGTACAGCTGGTAAAGGGTAAGAGCGCCGTTCAGGGTATGCGTATCGCTGTGACCGACAAGAATGATAACTATGCAGCAGACGAGACCGACAAGGCCGGTCAGATTACGGTTCCCATTGGAAGCGGAAAGACCAACGAGGACGGCAAGGTTACGGAGGGTTATGAGGATGCAGATCGTGATCGCTGGACGCTGACGGTCAAGGTGGTTCGCACTGACACCGGACGTCCGATTCAGGTTCTGAGGTATCCATTGGCAAGACCGGCAACATTACGGTTGAACTGCCCAAGGGCGTTGATATGGACAGCAAACATCAGGTGACGGTGATTGTAACCGACCCGAAGAAGGTGCCGCAGAAGAATATCAATGTGATTGTGAAGAACGATCTGGGTGACAAGGCCACCGGCAAGACTGATAAGAACGGTGAGGTTACGGTTCCCGAAGTCGAGAAAAACGGAACATCACAGCGCTTATGTCGTTGGCTATACGGATGGTACGTTCGGACCGGAACGCAACATGACCCGAAGCGAAGCAGCGGCGATTTTCGCACGACTGCTGGCGGATAAGAATGGGGACAGCATTTCTCCTGTGGCAAAGACCAAGTTCAGCGATGTGCCTGCGTATGCGTGGTACAGCGGCTATGTGAAATATCTGAACAACAACGGTGTGACCTATGGCCACAGCAAGACTATTTTTTTGCACCGGACGAGCAGATTACCCGCGCCGAGTTTACCGCTATGGCGGCGCGGTTCTTTGCTGTGTACGGCGATGGTGATGCTGAAATCATGGAGCAGTTCAAGAGCTTTGATGATGTGAGCGACGGCTACTGGGCGGCAGAGTATATTAAGGCAGCTGCAAAGCATGGCTGGATTACCGGATATGGTGATCGTTCCTTCCGTGCTGACCGTCAGATTACGCGCGCTGAAGTCGTGACGCTTGTGGACCGACTGCTTGGCCGTGTGGCTGATCTGGAGTATGTCAGCGATAATCTGAGGAAGCTGAACACCTTCCCCGATGTAAGCCGCCGTTACTGGGCGTACAGCGATATTCTGGAAGCAGCAAACGCACACAATGCCCTTATGGGCACTGAGGAAAGCTGGTACAAGTAAAGGCTTTCCAGTGGTCTGTCAATCGACAGGCCACATACATACCGTTGCATATTTGCAAACACTTCTTACGGCATATATGATGAAGTCAAGAGAAAGGAGTGCTTGCAAATGTTCAAACGGAAGAATACAGTTCAGCTGGAAATCACATATAAGGAATTGCAGATGCTCCGGAGATATCTGCTCATCTGGAGAAATAAGCTGCTGGCGCAGGGACATATTACCGATCCGGTTGATGAACTGCTGGTCAAACTGGGCTGAAAAGCGAATAGACTTACATACATCGGCTGCTGCTTGTGCAATGGCCGATGTTCTTTTGTCCGGGAGGAGGGTTGAAAATGAGAAAGCGTGTAATCTGCGGCACAGCGGTAGCAGCGACTGTCATTGGTGTATTGCTTGGGCGCTGGTGGCGAAAGTAGAACAACACCCTGTCCATTATGGACAGGGTGTTGTCATGAGAATTACTTGATCCAGACAGAGGCGGGGTCGACGTTGCTGAATGTGCAGCCGGATTGTGCAAAGGCAGTGCCGAGATTATAAGAACCAAAGCTGAAATACATGGTGATTTCGGAGCCGAGGAGGTCAGACTGAGCCTTCAAAGCCATTTGTTCTGCCTGCGCCTTCAGCTCAGCGGCATTCATCGACTTCCACCAGCTTTTGAATTTGTCCATGGAAAGCGGGCCGGAATAAACGGCAGTGAAGATATGCTCATTACCGTATCGGGTGACCGGCTTTTCCATGACCGTCCACTGAGAGGAAAAACTGCCAGTGCTATTGGTGGTCCGTGCAGCACCGTCAACAGTAGCCATGTTTTTGGCGGAATCATAACCGACGGTCAGACCGTATGCTTCAGCCAGCGCACGAACCGGTGCATAGGTCGTGTCGTTGTAAGTGAAAACAAGAGCATCACGGCCCTGTGCATCTTTAGGCTGAAAAAACCTCGCCGTTGACCATGACCTGTGCCGGCTGGACGTTGAGGGTGATAAGACCGCCGGCTGCAAAGGCGGAAACTGTTGCAGAACAGATCAGCAGAGCCGCCAATGCACCGGACAGAAAGTATGTAATTCGTTTCATGGGAGTACCTCCGATTCATTTTGATGAATTTAGTATAAAGGCGCAACTGCACAAGCGCAAAGGTACGGCTACATACACTGTGAGCAGCGTATGAAATCACATAGATGAGGAGGAAAGACGATGGATATTGAAGTAAGACCTGCCACAAAGACCGAGCAGATGTACTGCTATACGCAGTCTGACCAGATTATGGGACAGACCGGCTGCATCGGTCATTTGCGTGCAGATATGGGTGACAGCGGCGATCAGTTCTTTCATGATTGGACCAGCCATTGTGCGAGGCTTCTGACTCCCGAGTTTAATGACGAGTTTAATCAGGTAATCAATCAGCTGAGAGAAGATGGCGGTTTTTTTGAAAAGCAGAGCGGCGGTATCAGCGTACTGTTGCCGTCAGATCGACAGTGCGATTGATCTTTCCAGTCAGGATTTCGCGTTCCGTGCGGATACAAAGGATTATTCTTATCTTCTGCGGCTGAATCCACAGAAAGGAATGTATACGGTTTACTGCTACTGCTACAAGAGAGAGTTTCTGGACCATCATTTGCATCAGGCAGAAAAAGGGATTCGCTTTATCACATCGGATTATACGGCGCTCTTTCGCCTGCCAGATGGCGGTAAAATTCGTATCCTGCGGCAAGACGGAACCCATATAGACAGGGTTTGCAGGTACATCGACGATTACCATGTAGAAATCGGCTCCAGCTGGGACTCGATATATCATATCTGCCAGTTTGCCGAACAGATGGAACGCTGCCATAACACGGTACTGCCGCTGGATACGATGGAGAATACTGCTCGAAATACACGCAGCCGCCCAAAGAATCGGGGTGATGCGCGATGACAGAGCCTAAGTACCTGATTTGGAGTAACTATTCGTTGGATTACGAGGATTGGCGTGAGGATCTGGAGGCAGAATATCCGGAACTTTCCGAACAGGAACGTGAGGAAAAAGATGTATGAACGGAATAGCGAATATCTGGACGATGAACGCATGAATCTCGATATTCAGCTGGACAAGCCGATTCTGGTGATTGTCGATCTTGGCCTTTGGAATGGACGTTACAGCGGCTATAAGGAAATCAAGAGCGGCAACATCAAGGACTGCCTGTCCTCGGAGTGCGACTATGTGACCTGGTATGTTGACAAGCTGGGTGATATGCGCTGTGATGCGGTCCACCATGACGGTACCAACCATTATCTCTATCGCACCTATAAGAATGGCGTCAGCGATGCGCAGATCGAGAATCTGAAAGAGAAAATTTATCGCGGCACCGCAACAAGGGCGGATATTACGCGCATAACCCGCCGGCTGGGCGATGAAATCGGCAAGGTCTATGGCTGGGATTTCCCGAAACAGAGCTTGTCAAGTGTGCAAAAAGATGCACGATGATGGAGGAAGGAGCGTATGGATAAGAACACAGCACTGTGCGTGTATCTGAAGAAATATCATACCGGAAAAGAAAAAAGCTGTTCCGAGCACAGAGCTGGAGCAGCTTTTTTCCTTGAACGGGCGTAACCTGCGCCGCAAGATCAATCGCTTGCGTCAGGATGGCGTTCCTATTTGCAGTGACCGGAGCGGATACTACTTCGCATCAAATCAGGAAGAAGTGAATGCGACGGTCTTTCGTTTAACTGGACTGGTGACGAAAATATCAAATGCCCGGACAGGACTGCTGTATTCTTCGCTTTTGGGAGAGATGCCGATTCCCGTTGAAGTGACAATTCAGATTGATGATGGAGGTGAGCGAGATGCCGAGCAAGTATCAGGTGATCACGGAGATGGAGGCGGAACATCTGCGGACTTTGACAGTGGATACGAATCACTATATGGACTTCTTGACCACTGCGGCGAATAATTTCAAATATTCGTTTCAGGAGCAGCTGCTGATTTTCGCACAGAAGCCTGATGCGACAGCCTGCGCCGAAGTCGGCTGGTGGAATAAGCATGGCCGCTGGGTCAACCGCAATACCAGAGGCATTGCGCTGCTGGTCGATACGGATGCACCGTATAAGCTGCGTCATGTGTTTGATGTATCCGATACCAACAGCAGAGCAGGAAAAAAAAGTTTCCATCTGGAAGATGGAACAGAGATTCATTGAGCCAGTCAGAAATGTGCTGGCAGAACGATATGAGGTTGATGCCCAAGAGTCACTGGAGGATTGCCTGCTCAATGTGGCAGTCACATTCGTTAATGATAATTATCAGGATTATCTGGCAGAGCTGATGGAGGCAAAAGCGGGCAGCCTGCTGGAAAAGCTGGACGAGGACAATACACGCCTACAAATGCTGACCGCACTCAGTTACAGTGTCGGCTATATGCTGCATATCCGCTGTGGACTTCCGGGCAGAGCATATTTCGGAAATTCTCTGGACAAGGTCTGCAATTTTAATACGCCAGAGGTTATCTCTATTCTGGGCGCAGCAGTCAGTGATATGTCTGAGGTTCTGCTCCGCGAAATCGCAGTTTTAATGCAGGATTTGCAGCGAGAAGAAAAAGAAATCAAAATCGCACATTTGAGGTTCCAGCGGACAGCCGTTATGATGTGAACAGAACAGCAACAACAGAAGGGAGCGCTGAATATGGAAGTGACCTACCACAAGGAGGGCGAGTATTACCTGCCGGATCTGATCGTGCCGGAGGCACCGAAGGTTGGGAGGTATGGAATGCTGCGGCGGAGATTCCTTCGGGAGAACCGGAACGGCACGTACACAGCGAGGCTGTTGACCGGCAAGCTGAATCAGCATCTGGAGGAGATCGATTGTCAGGCGAACGAGATGATGGAAACGCTGACCGCGCAGATGGCAAAGCAGGAGGGGGCGTGAACGAGAGCCTGAAAGCGGAGAACCAGATGAAGTGGGTCGGGCTGATGAACAACATCCAGGCAGCAGCGGAGGAAATCGTGCTGAAGGAACTGGTGTACCGGTAACGCGAGATATTGGCGCTGCCACGATGCGGGCCGTTGGCTCGACCGGATTGGAGCTCTTTCACGATGAGTGGTACAAGGACTCCAAGGCGCCGTATTACCACTCCGATGAGGAAAAAGAATGAGCTGCTGCGTACCAGTGATGCGCTGAAAGGCCATCGGACAGAAATCGCTTCATTTTTTGCTGACCATGAGGACAAGAATGAACGTGCAGATTTTATCAAAACGTTCTTTGATAACACGTTCACCGAAATGATACTGAGCAACGGTCAGCGGGCAGGCTATCGAGCATTTGACACAGTGTTTATGATGTGGCGAGGCTCGGCAAGCGACCCGGATCAGAGAGTGATTATGAAGTGGAGCACGGTTGCAGACCATATTACCGGAATGATCGTGCTGCATGAGTGGCTTTCACCGGATGAAGCAGTTTTGCCCAGCGTAAATGAACAGCTTTCTCTGATTGGCGAAGCCGAGTCCAAAAAGACTCGGCTTTTTGTTATGCCGCAAGAGGCGATTGATTATGTGCTCAGCAGCGGCAGCGGATTTGAAGATGGTAAACGGCGCATCTATCAGCAGTTTCTTAAGCAGGAAGGAACGGAAGCGAATGTTCAGTTTCTGCGACGCGAGTACGGAAACAATATTTTGAAGTAAAAATTGTTCAAGCAGCCGAACGGGCTTGCTGTCTGTGAATCACAGGCGGCAAGCCCGTTCGCTTTGCCTTGATTCAGCGGTTGTTGTAGTAATCTAGATATTCGATCAGTTCCAGTTTGAAGTGTTCCATGGAGCGGAACTCCTGCAAATACAGTAGCTCACTTTTGAGCAGCCCAAAGAAATTTTCTATCACAGCATTGTCCAGACAGTTTCCCTTGCGGCTCATGCTCTGGCGAACACCTTTCTCCCGGAGCATCTGTTGGTATTGTTTGTGTTGGTACTGCCAGCCTTGGTCAGAATGGAGAATGAGGTTTGTTCCGTCCGGAATTTTTGCAAATGCCTCGTTCAGCATGGTCGTCACCATGCTGAGCACAGGACGATCCGATATGGTATAGCTGACCAGATCGTTGCTGTGCAAATCGAGAATCGGGGATAGATAGAGCTTTTTTCCGAACAGGCTAAACTCCGTCACATCCGTGACCCATTTCTGATTCGGCTTTTCGGCATGAAAATCCCGATTTAGCAAATTTGGTGCAATTTTGCCTACTTCTCCCTTGTAGGAACGATATTTTTTCATCCTGACATGACAAACTAAGCCCAGCTTCTTCATGAGCCGCTGGACAGTCTTGTGGTTCACAGAGAATTTACGCTTGCGAAGTTCTGCCGTGATCCGGCGATAGCCGTACCGGCCCCTGTTTTCGTGGTAAATTGCTGCGATTTCTTCTTTAACAGATGCATATTTGTCTTCTCTCTGCATCTGCTTCAAATGATAGTAGAAAGTTGCACGGGGCAGTTGAGCGATTGAGAGCAGTATACTGAGTGCGTGTTTTTGCCTTAGCTTTTGAACTACCAGCGTTTTTTGTGCTGGCGTCGCTCGTCTTCCAAAACCAAGGCTTGCAAATTTTTTAGGTAGTCTACCTCCGCACGCAGCCGCTGAACCTCTGCCAGCAGATCTTCTTCTACCTGCTTCGGCAACTGCTTTGGCGGACGACCCTTACTGCTGCGGCCGCGCCGTTCAACGGCAAAGCCTTCCGGTCCTTCCTCCAGGTAGATTCGCTCCCATGATGATTTGATCTGATCTCTGCTGTTTACATCAAATCGTCGGCAGGTTTCGCTGTAACTCAATTTCTCTTCCTGCATGGTTTCGATCACCAGCTTCTTGAATTCCGCTGTGTATCGTTTGTTCGGTACTCCCTTTGGCATAGCAAAACACCCCACTTGTTAGATAGCTGCTCGGAGCAATTCGCCTGCCCAATAATACGTTCAAGGATGCAGCGGGAACAGAAGTCACCGCAGACATTCTAATCCTGCAAAAACGTGACCGCATGGTCGATCAGCTGCCGGCATGGGTCAACCTTGGCATTGATGCTAACGGTTTGGCAATAAATCAGTATTTTGTAGATAATCCGAGTATGGTGCTTGGAACCATGCAGGAAGTGAGCGGTCCTTATGGTCCGGAACGGCCTGCCTGCCGATTGACGGCAGCAGTCTGGAAGAACTTTTAACGGATGCAATTCAAAACATCAATGGTTCTGTGATGGAGTACGAAGTTGATGATCCGGAAAGCGAGGAAGAAGATCGCTCTATCCCGGCTGACCCGTCCGTACGCAACTTCAGCTTTACTGTTGTAGATGGTGAAGTCTATTATCGGGAAAACAGCATCATGCACCCGGTCGATTTATCTGTAACCGGCGTAAACCGAGTTAAAAGCTTAATTGCAATCCGCGAGTGTGTCCGTAAGCTGATCGAATATCAGACAGAAGATTACCCGTACACAATGATTCAGCAGGAACAGACTAACTTGAATGCCCTGTACGATGCGTTTGAGAAAAGTATAAGCGCATCAATACCAGAGCAAACAAATCAGTTTTTGGAGATGATAGTTCCTTCTGCCTGCTTTCTTCACTGGAAGTTCTGGATGATGAGGGAAACTTCGTGCGTAAGGCAGATATGTTCAGCAAGCGCACAATCCGGCAGCATACCGAAATTACCAGCGTTGATACCGCATCGGAAGCTCTGGCGGTTTCCATGGGCGAAAAGGCAAAGGTCGATATGCCGTATATGATGCAGTTGACTGGGAAAACGGAAGAAGAAATCTTTGCAGACCTCAGCGGCGTTATTTTTCGGAATCCGCTTTATGAGGAGAACGGCAGTCAGGCGAAATACCTTACCGCAGATGAGTACCGTTCGGGCAATGTGCGTGAAAAACTGGCGGAGGCTCGAAGATCGGCTGAAAGCGATCCAGTATTCGCAGTGAATGTGACGGCTTTGGAAGAAGTTCAACCGACGGATCTGACCGCAAGTGAGATTTCGGTTCGACTTGGAGCAACATGGCTTCCAGAAGATGTGGTTCAGAAATTCATGTATGAGCTGCTGGACACGCCGTATTACGCACAGTGGAAAGTGAAGGTGCATTATTCCCGCTACACCGGCGGGTGGAATGTAGAGGGAAGTCCTATGACCGCAGCAATATCAACGCGACCAGCACCTATGGTACAGATCGCGTGAATGCCTATAAAATCATTGAGGAAACGCTGAATCTGCGAGATGTGCGGGTGTTTGACTATATCGAGGACGAAAACGGCAAGCGAGTGCCTGTCCTGAATAAGAAGGAAACTGCAATCGCACAAGGCAAGCAGGAGCTGATTAAACAGGCGGCATTGCGCCCTCGTGAGTATGATGGCAGCCATTTGAACTTTGTGGGTATGAACCCTGAAATCCAGCTGCGGCAGCACCAGTTGAACGCAGTTGCACACATTCTCTACGGAGGCAATACGCTGCTGGCACGTTGTGGGGGCAGGGAAGACCTTTGAAATGGTTGCTGCAGCACAAGAGAGCAAACGGCTTGGACTGTGTCGAAAATCGCTGATTGTCGTGCCGAATCACCTGACTGAGCAGTGGGCGGCAGAGTATTTACAGTTGTACCCTTCTGCTAACATTCTGGTTGCAACAAAGAAGGACTTTGAAAAAAAGAACCGCAAACGCTTCTGCGGCAGAATTGCAACCGGCGATTTTGATGCCGTTATTATTGGCCACAGCCAGTTCGAGAAGATTCCAATGTCTGTTGAGCGGCAGCGTTATATTCTGGAGCAGCAGTACCATGAAATCATAGATGGTATCCGAGAACTGAAAGAACAGAACGGAGATCGTTTCTCGGTCAAGCAGTTGGAACGTTCTAAGAAAGCAGTGCAGGCAAAGCTGGATAAGCTGAACGACCAGAGCCGAAAAAGATGACCTTGTTACCTTTGAAGAATTGGGTGTTGATCGACTGTTTGTGGACGAGGCACATTACTATAAAAAAACCTTGCCTCATTTTCTAAGATGCGGAATGTGGGCGGTATCAGTCAGACGGAGGCTCTGAAATCCAGTGACCTGTATATGAAAATTCGCTATCTGGACGAGATAACAGGCGGCAGAGGTACAGTGTTTGCAACGGGTACTCCAATCAGCAATAGCATGGTAGAGTTGTATACAATGCAGAAGTATCTTCAGTATGGAACGCTGAAAGAGAGAAATCTGCTGCATTTTGATGCCTGGGCAAGTACCTTTGGCGAAACTGTTACTGCCATTGAACTGGCACCGGAGGGTACCGGGTATCGGGCGAAGACGAGATTTGCCCGGTTTTATAATTTGCCGGAGCTGATGTCGCTGTTTAAGCAGACAGCAGATATTCAAACAGCGGATATGCTCAAGCTGCCGGTTCCTAAAGCAAATTATCATAATGTTGTGCTGAAGCCGTCTGCCTATCAGGTGGAAATGGTGAAGGATCTCTCGGAACGTGCCGAGCGTGTGCGTAATCGTATGGTTGATTCCAGTGTAGACAATATGCTGCTCATCACCAACGATGGCCGCAAGCTGGCACTGGATCAGCGATTGATCAATCCCATGCTGCCGGACGATGAAAGCGGTAAAGTCAGTGCCTGCGCAAAGAATGTCTTTGAAATCTGGCAGAGAACTGCGGAACAGAAATCGACGCAAATGGTTTTCTGCGACCTGTCAACGCCGCATAACGATGGCAATTTCAATATCTATGATGGTATTCGGGATAAGCTGCTGGATTTGGGTATTCCTAAAGGTCAGATTGCCTATATTCATAACGCAGCCAGCGAATCACAGAAAAAGGAACTGTTCGGCAAAGTCCGCAATGGTGAAATCCGAGTGCTGATCGGCTCAACGCAGAAAAATGGGTGCCGGTACAAATGTCCAGAAAAAGCTCATCGCCCTGCATCATGTCGATTGCCCATGGCGACCGTCCGATTTGCAGCAGCGTGAGGGCCGCATTATCCGTCAGGGCAATGAGAACCCGGAAGTTGAGATTTATACCTATGTAACGGAAAATACTTTCGACAGTTACCTCTATCAGATGGTTGAGGAAAGCAAAAGTTCATTGGTCAGGTCATGACTTCCAAAGCACCGGCCCGATCGGCGGAGGATATTGATGAAACAGCATTATCTTATGCCGAGGTGAAAGCACTCTGCACCGGTAATCCGTATATCAAGGAAAAGATGGATCTGGACATTGCAGTTCAACGGCTGAAAATGCTGAAAGCAAGCCATTTGAGCCAGAGATATGCACTGGAGGATAAGATCGCAAAAAAGCGTTTCCAGATCAGATTGCGGCGCTGGAACAGAAAATCAGCGGATACAAGAGTGATATTGAGCTGCGAGAGGCACAGACAATGCCGAATGAAGACGGTTTTTTCTTCAATGGAGGTCGAGGGAACCGCCTATATCGAAAAGAAAGCTGCGGGCAGCGCATTGCTGGCAGCGGCGCATAATATGACAAGCCCTGATGCGATTCAATCAGGAATGTATCGGGGGCTTTGCCATGGTACTCTCGTTCGACACCTTTGCAAAGGAGTATCGACTGAATCTGAAAGGCCAGCTCAGTCATCCGATTTCTCTTGGTACAGATCTGTTTGGCAATATCCAGCGCATTGATAATATGCTTGCCGGATTGGAAAGCGATCTCCAGCAGTGCGAGCACAGCTGGATAATGCGAGGGGTTCAGTTGTCCAATGCCAAGGCGGCAGTGGACAAGCCGTTCCCGCAGGAAGATGAACTGAAAACCAAGCTGGCACGACTGGACGAACTGAATATCCTGCTCAATCTAGATAAGCGGGAGAACGAAATTGTGGACGGCGAGCCTGATGAGAGCGAACCGAAAGAAAAGAAACGCGATATGGAACGATAAGGAGAAGATGATAATTTGACAACAGCAATGAGCCTTTGTCTGCTATTTCTGGCAAAGATGGCAGATAACGCCTTGAGCACCGTAAAAACGATTATGATACAGAGAAACCGGAGTCTGCTAGCGGGCGTAGCAATTGCGCTTTCAGTCTTCTTTATTTCTGGATTACGCGCAGCGTGGTGTTGGCAGACAGCTTGCTGACAACGATGACGGTAGCGGTGGCCAGTGGTGTTGGCTGCTTTTTGGTCAGCCGCATCAATAACAAGCTATCCAAGGATCGCACCTATGTCAATGTGGTGATGTCTGATGATATGGCAGCGATGCAGGACTTTCGAGATTATCTTGCTAAGCACCATATTACAAACGTTGCTTCGGACAGTTATACGCTGGACTGGAATCGAAAGACGCTGACCGTAACAGCATACGCAGAAACCAAGGAGCAGAGCCGAATCATCAATTCATATATGGAGAACTCGGATACCAAATATAAACGGGTGATTCACAAAGCATGAATGAACTTGCGTAGGGGAATCTTCTCCCCCCCTACCCTACATAGCTGCTTTCGTGTCAGCTGTGAATTGAAATTAAGAAGGTGATGGTAATGAACAACGAGAAACTGAATACTGCGCTCTATCAGAATATGGAGCGTGAGCAGGACAAATATCGCAAGTGGCTCGTTCAGTGTCCGCCAGAGGAAATTCTTTCTCATGCTTATGAGTATGCTGTGCGCGAGGATATTCTGATGGCTATGGAAGAATTAAATTTGCCGGACGATCAGGCGATGGCACTGCTCAAACAGCGTGGGCCGCTCGACGACGTATTCAAGGATTTCAGCAAACTGGAAACCGACTACATGGAAACGGTGCGCGGTGCGATCGAGTCGTTTGCGGAGCGGAAAGCGGCAAAGGACCGGAACTGGGAGGCGAGGTAATGCCGGTTGTATCAAAAGAAGAAATCGCCAATGCCAGAAAGATGGATCTGCTATCATACCTCAGAGCGTATGAACCGGGCGAGTTGGTGCGCTTTTCGGGTGAAACGTACTGCACCAGAACGCATGATTCGCTGAAAATCAGTAACGGAAAGTGGTATTGGTTTTCGCAGAATATCGGCGGTCGGTCGGCACTGGATTATCTGGTTAAGGTGAAGGAGATGTCGTTCCCGGAGGCAGTGAAAATGCTCAACGGGCAGGCTGTTCAGCCGATATGCTACGAGAAACCGCCGCCTGCCCGAGAAATCTGCTTTTGCCGTCATTGGACACCAATACAAGCAAAGCAGAGGCGTATCTAAAGAGCCGAGGAATCCATCCGCAAATCATAGCATATTGCATTCAACACGGATTGCTGTTTCAGTCAGAGAACGCCAATGATGTTATTTTTGTCGGATACGATACCAAAGGAACCCGGCGTTATGCAGCGTTGCGCTCCATGACTACGGATTACAAGGGCGAGGCAACCGGCAGTGATAAACACTTTCTTTGCACTGGTTGCGGATGACAGACCAGTTAGAGAGGTTCATGTCTTTGAGGCCGCGATTGATGCCATGAGCTATGCATCGCTGAAAATCATGTATCACAAAGACTGTAGAAAAATCGCGTATCTGTCGCTGGCAGGCGTGTTCGCGAGTAAACGGGCGAATGTAGTGCCGGTAGCGCTGGAGCAGTTTCTGAAAAGACCACTCGCAGATTACGAAGGTGGTTCTGCATCTGGATAATGACCGGGTGGGTCGGCAAGCGGCGGAAAGTATTATGGGCGGCTTAGATAAGAAGTATACGGTCCTGAACCGCCCGCCGCGAGCCGGAAAAAGATGTGAACGATTATCTGCGAATGGAGATTGTAAATCGGAATGGAAAGGAGCGAGAACGATGATGGACATTAAAATCTATCAGATCAATTTGAGCAGAGATGACGACCGGGTTGCGTACTTGGGACTTTCTCAGCTTGATAAGTTTCAGGGAAGTTCGGAAGTAAACAGTGGGATTTACGATAAGGAGTTTGAGGGAGCGGTTGAGGTCGATACGCTGGAAGGCGTATATCAGATGTTCAACTGTGACTGCCCGGAAGATTTTCAGGGACACTCGCTGTCGGTTTCTGATGTGGTCGAGATTGTTAACGGTGAAAATGCTGGCTTCTATTTCTGTGACAGCATTGGCTTTCAGCCTGTGAAGTTTGAGCCCGAACAGACACAGAAACTGGATACGAGAACGATGCGAGTTGTTCTGGTGGAGCCGGGCAAGGCAGCGCGTGTTGCAGAGATTGATGGTTCTCTAGAAGGAATGCAGAAAACGGTTAGCGGTTATATTCAGGCGGTCTATCCGTTTGAAGAAACTGTGTGTCTGGTCTGCAATGAGGAAGGCAAGCTGCAGGGACTTCCGCTGAACCGCGCCTTGCGGGATGAAGACAATCGCATCTATGATATTGTGGCGGGAAACTTTTTGTGTGCGATTGCAGTACGGAGAACTTCAAGAGTTTGAGCGAGGAACAGCTGAAGCGCTACACCGAAAAGTATAAGCGCCCTGAACGATTTGTGCAGATTGATGATCAGATTCTTGCAATTCCGATGCCGGTCAAATCGGATAAGGAACGGGAGCGCTGAAAAAGGCAGAAGACCGAACTGCCGTAAGAGAGCATAGCGGTATCGGTCTAACAAGCAACGGATTTGATTGTGCAAATCCAGCTTGACAGGGGCGAGAACCCCTATGACCCCTATTGGCTCTAACAGAATGAATAAAAAGGAGAACGCAGGCTGTCGTGGGAAATGACAGTCTGCGTTCTTCAAGTTTCACGCTTGTAATGTGGTAGAGGTTTGTAGGGCTCTCTCTGATATTTGGAATAGCGGTCTGACGATGGGGAACTCGAGTTGCAGAGCGTTTCAACATCATAGTGAATGGGTGCGCTTTGAACAGCATCTAAGAGGATTCGTTCCAAATGCTCGTATTCAGATAATTGATCCAGTGATGCCATGACGAAAGAATCCGGACGTAACCAGCACTGGCGGCGAGCAATTCCTGATCCATGAAATAGCCGTGCTGCTCGACAAAAAAAGTCATCATCATTACTACGGTATGAGTATTGCCCTCGCGGAAAGGATGAACCTGCCAAATACGAGGGAAGCATCGACTGATAGCACTTACAAATTGCTCACGAGTCAGACTATCCCAATTCGGCTGGTATAGTGCGGAAAATGCACTTTCCAAATCATTGGGAATTTCCTCATCATTGCTATACCAAACACTGCGACCAGCTAACAATCGCTCACGCTTTTCAATGTTGATAATGCGGTATTTGCCAGCCCAATCATATAAATCGCCAAAAAGAAAATGGTGGATTTCACAGAGACCCGATGGGGTGAAGTCATGAAAACCGCGTTCGTACAGGAGCATCATGTTTGCCCGACTTTGCTCTGCCTCGATTCGATCAAGTGTGTTCTCATCTTTAATGCCTAACGAATTACGGAGAACAGGCACATCGTCATACAAGTATAAATCAGCCATTTTGGTGTACCTGTGATGCAATCTTTCGATGAAAAGACATTAGTGCGGATTTCATTTGTTCGCCAGTAATCTCGCCTTTCGCCCAGCTAAGAGAAAGCATCCGGGCATAATAAGAAACTGGTGCACCTTCGATTGCATTAATTGCATCAGCGGTCTTTACTGCCGCAACACGTCTATTAAACTGCTGTGTAGTCATAAAATCAACTCCTGACCACAGTATACCATGCTGACAATTAGAAAGGAAGAAAAATATGCGTAAGAGAAATTGCCGTGTAGAAATCTATTTTACCAAGGACGAACTGGAGAGCCTGACCAAGAAGGTTCGCAAGTCCGGCCTGTCCCGTGAGAGCTTTGCCGCCACCTACTGAATGGCGCGGAGATCAAGGAAGCGCCTTCTGCAGACGTGCCGATGCTGATCAATGAGGTGCGTCGCGTTGGCTACAACATCGATCAGATCCTGCGCATGGCGAATGCGCGCGGCATGCTCGATGTACCCAAGCTGCGCGAAGTGCTGACGGAGAACCGCAAGGTTGAGAAGATGATTACGGCGGCATATACGATGCCGGAAGACTGATATGGCAGTCACTTCAATTTGGCCGGTCAAGAGTCGCTTGGACCATGTGATCAATTATGCGCGAAATCCGGCGAAGACAAGGGAAAGATCTTTGGTGGCACAAGCTTCGCTTCATGCAATTGACAACGTGATTGAATATGCGGCGGATACAATCAAGACGGAAGAACGCGCATACGTTTCGTGCCTGAATTGCCGAGAAGACAATGCAGCAGTGCAAATGATGGAAACGAAACGATACTGGGGAAAAACTGATGGACGGTTGTGCTTCCATGGGTATCAGTCTTTTGCAGCAGGTGAAGTGACAGCGGAAACCGCCCATGCAATCGGAGTGAAATTAGCAGAAGAATTGTGGGGAGAACGATTTGAAGTTGTAATTGCTACGCACTGCAACACAGGCCATTACCACAATCATTTTGTAATCAACTCGGTTTCATGGGCAGACGGCTACAAGTTCAATAATTCGAAGTCGGATTATGCCGAGATGAGAAAAATATCAGATCGCTTATGTCGAGAGCATGCAATTTCTGTGATTGATGTACCGAGTGGCAAAGGAAAACACTACGCACAGTGGTCTGCCGAAAAGAATGGCAAACAAACGTACCGCAACATGATTCGTGCGGATATTGACCGGGGCAATTCGGGCATCGACAACGGAACGGGATTTTATCCGCATCATGCAAGAGATGGGGTATGAACTGAAGACGCGCGGAAAGAGTGGTGAGCCGCTCAAATACCCCGCCATCAAGCCGCCGGATGCCAAAGGATATTTTCGTTTTCACAAGCTGGGCGAGGAGTATTCGCTCGATGCGATTAAAGATCGTATTCTGGACAACATCTCAAAGCAGTATCCGTTTCCTGTTACAGAGCATCATGCACCGCGTAAATATCGAGTGCGCGGCAAAGTACGTAGATCTGTATCGGGACTTCAGGCACTGTATTTCCGATACTGTTATGAACTACACATTCTGGTGAAGCATCCGACATCCGTAAAGCGGGTGTCTTTTTACTGAAAGAGGATATTACCAAACTGGATCGACTGGATGCACAGACAAGGCTTTTGGCAAGAAACCATATCTGTACAGGTGAAGATTTATCTGCATATCAATCGAATGCAGAAGCTGCGGTACAGGCACTCGTTGAAAAACGACATGAATTGCGAAATGAACTGAAATGCGTTAAACGCAGAAATGGAGTGGATGATGCGGTCAAGGCACAGATTAAGGAACTGACTGCGGAGATCAGAGCGAAGCGAAAGGAGGTGGTTTTATGTAGTGAAATCGCAGAGCGTTCTGAACAAGTGCGAGAGAAGCTGGAACGGCTGAATGAACAGAAGAAACTGGAACGAAAGGAGCGAGATGAGCATGAGTTATTCGGGCGACGCGGCAGAACAGGTCGTGAGAATGTCGCTGGAAGGGGCTGAAGTTGCCGCCAAAATCACCGGTGCAGGCGCGAAACAGGTCGCTATTCTTCTGTATGCCATTCTGCGTGAGCAGAAAAAGACCAAAGGGTAAGACGCGGCTGACGAATATGCTGCGAAGCGGCAAAAAGAGCTGAAAGTCTTTGCTGTGAAGGATACTGATCTGAAGCAGTTTTGCGAGGCATCAAAAGAAGTATGGTGTGCTGTACTGCGTGCTGAAGGACAGGAATGCTGATGACGGTATTACGGATGTGATGGTTCGAGCGGAGGATGCCAGCAAGATCAACCGCATTTTTGAGCGTTTTCAGCTCGCAACGGTTGATATGGGTAGCGTTAAGAGTGAAATCGAACGCAACCGCTGCGAGAAGGCCGCAGAGGAATTCCCGGAACCGGAGCGCTGTGCAGCCGAGTCGGATAAAACGGCACAGCTGGTAGATTCCATGTTGCAGAAACCGGACAAGCAGCAAGATGAGCATACACCAAACCCCGCACAGGCTCGGACGACAAAATCCCCTCAGTCCGAGCCTATCTCAAACCCAGCGAACGAAGCGAGCGGGATATCTCTAATCGAGAACGGGTACGGCCATCTGTACGGCAGGAGCTGAAAGACATTAAGGCAGAGCAGGCTGCGAAGGCCGCAGAGAAAGCGAAGGACCGTGCTGAGAAAATGCCTGCGACTGAGCATCATGCCCCAAAGAAGAAGCGCAGGAAGAGAAAGGAGCGTTGAGCATGGAAAACAATGACGGTCTGGGTCAGAACAGCAATGCTGAACCTTTTGATAAGGAAAAATGGGCAAAACAGAAACGTGAGGAGCGCAAAGTTGTCTATCAGATGATTGACGATGCAGCGGTCGCGGCAGTCAGCAGCGGTGAGAAGTTTCAGGCGTTTCTGAATATTCAGGCGCAGTTTGACCGGTATTCTGCCAGTAATGCGCTGCTGATTGCCCATCAGTGTCCGGATGCAACGCAGCTGGCAGACTTTGCTGCCTGGAAGAACACTGGTGTTCACATCAAGAAAGGGGCTTGCGCCATCAACCTTCTGGAACCCGGACAGGAATATACGAATCAGGACGGTACGGTTAAGACCTCTTACAAGGTGAAAAAGGTGTTCGATGTGTCGCAGACAACGGCCTTGCAGAAGCATGAGACGTTGGTATCCCATGATAAAAAGTTGCTACTGAATGCGCTAGTTGATCATCGGCCTTGCGAAATTGAGGTTTCGGATGACCTTCCGGAACGAGTGAATGTACTGTATCAGCCAGCGGATAACAAGATTTACGTTCGTCAGGGCACGGAGGCAGAACCGCTGTTTCGCGGACTGGCACAGGAAATTGCAAAGGTCCATCTGAAACAGAAAAAAAACTGACCTGCTGCAACCCTGCCTTTACGGCATATTCGGTTGCGTATGTGCTGTGCAGGAAAAATCAGCTGTCCTGCGAGACGTTTCGTTTTTGATCGAATGCCAGCGGAGTTTGGCGGTATGGACGCCAAGAGCGCAAGACAGGAGCTTAGTACGATCAGGCGTGTTTCCAACGTGATGATTGGTGATATGAACCGAGTGCTGGATACGCATGACCGGAAACAGCCGCAAAGAGAGAACGCCAACAGAGAGGAACGGTGACAAAGATGGCATCTGATAAGAAAGTTGTAACGCTGGAGGAACACGAGCAGCGGCTTATGGTGCGCGGTCTGGCAGATTACCGAAACGATGCAATCCAGGATGGTAAGCCGACGGACGATATTGATGACTTGCTTCTCAAAGTGATCGACGCACCGCCCAAACGGAAACGGGGGCTGTGGCGGAATGAAGCAAGATAACTATTCGCCAGTAAACCTGATCTGCTATGCCTGCGGCTGTATACCGGTCATCTGGATAGCACTGTTGTTCGCTCCGTATTTAGATGACGGATTGATCGGTTTGATAAAGAATGCCGGTGCTGCATTTGCAAATCCGCTTCATATTGTGCTTTGCAGGGATAGTCTTCGGGCTGTTCTTATTTTTCTGCTGATTTACGGGTTGGCTTTGGCGGTATTTCTCTCGAATGACCGAAATTACCGCAGGCGCGAGGAGCATGGTTCAGCACAGTGGGGTTCTCCAAAGGAAATCAGTCGAAAATATGCTAATAAGTCTGCGCCAGAAAATAAAATCCTGACGCAGTCTGTTGCAATCGGACTTGATGGTAGAAAGCACCGGCGAAACCTGAATATTCTGTGCTGCGGCGGCAGCGGTGCTGGCAAGACGCGCTTTTTTGCAAAACCCAATGTGATGAATGCGAATACCAGCTTTGTTTGCCTAGACCCAAAGGGCGAACTTCTGCGGGATACAGGCAATCTTCTGAAATCCAAGGGCTATGAAATTAAGGTGATTGACCTAATCAATATGGAGAAAAGCCACTGCTACAACCCTTTTGCCTATCTCCGCAACGACAACGACATCCAGCGGCTTGTGACCAACCTGTTCAAGAACACCACGCCCAAAGGCGCGCAGTCACAGGACCCCTTCTGGGATCAGGCGGCGCAAATGCTTCTGCTGGCGCTGATTTTCTATCTCCATTATGAAGCTCCGGAGGACGAACAGAACTTCCCCACGGTGATGGAGATGATTCGAGCCGGTGAAGTGCATGAGGACGATGAGGGGTTTGTATCGCCGCTGGACGAGCTGTTCGACCGGCTGGAGATGCGTAATCCGGAGCACATTGCCCTGAAATATTATCGCAACTACCATTCCGGCAGCGGCAAAACGCTGAAATCTATCCAAATCACACTGGTAGCCAGACTGGAGAAGTTCAATCTGGAATCTCTTGCAGGCATTACGCAAACCGATGAAATGGAGCTGTGGAGCGTAGGCGAGAAGAAAACGGCTGTGTTTGCGGTAATTCCGGATAATGACAGCAGCTTCAATTTCCTTGTCGGTATGCTGTACACGCAGCTGTTTCAACAGCTTTACTACCAGGCAGACATTGTTCATGGCGGCAGACTGCCGGTTCATGTGCATTTTGTGATGGACGAGTTTGCAAATGTCGCCCTGCCCGATGAGTTTGATAAGCTGCTGGCTACGATGCGCAGCCGTGAGATTTCAGTGAGCATTATTATCCAAAACCTTGCACAGCTGAAAGCATTGTTCGAAAAACAGTGGGGAAAGCATCGTGGGCAACTGTGATGAGTTCCTGTATCTCGGCGGTAACGAGCAGTCTACGCATGAATATGTGTCCAAGCTGCTCGGCAAGGAAACGATTGATACGAACACCTATGGACAATCCAAAGGTAGAAACGGCAGCTACTCGGTCAACTGGCAGATCACAGGCCGAGAGCTGATGACACCTGATGAAGTGCGTATGCTGGATAACCAGTACGCACTTCTTTTTATACGCGGTGAGCGACCGGTCAAAGACTTCAAATACGATGTTTTGAAACATCCGAATGTGAAACTCACCACAGACGGCGGTATGGAGCCTTACCAGCATGGACAGGACACACGTAGTATCGCATCTGTCGTACTGGACGCTGAACTTGCTAAAAAAAGGCAGAGAAACTGACCGTTTCCAGTCAACATGACTTCGTGCTTCTCACAGAAGAGGAGCTAGAAGAACATTTCAAGAAGATGGAGGAAAAACAACATGAAAAACAAAAATAAAAACCGGAAGCCGGTGCCTGACAAGGTGAAAAAGGGCTTCCGTCGCTACTGTACGGCGGTGATGGCTGCGGCAGTGCTCTGTTGCTGCACTGTCCCGGCGTTTGCGGCAGACGATCCGCTGGCAGTGATCAACAACCTGAGCAATTTTATTTTCGGCCTGATTCGCGCTGTTGGTCTGATCCTGCTTGGCTGGGGTATCGTGCAGGTAGGTCTGTCGCTTCAGTCCCATGACCCCTCTCAGCGTTCTAACGGCTTTCTGACGCTGGCAGGCGGCATTGTCATCACCTTTGCCAAGGAAATCCTGACGCTGATTACCGGCGGCTAAGATACGTTATCCAACAGTTTGGGGCAGGCATGATGCCTGCCCCGGAAGGAGGTGCTTGAAGTGTCGGATAACTGGGTCGTACAAAACCTGACCAATGCGCTGGAAATATGGAATGATAAGCTGTCAGAGATTTGGCTGCTCATTACGCAGTCGCCAGAAAACTTTAAGGGCGGCGCGATTTGGAGTGTGATCGTCAGCATTCATGGCGCACTCCAGGCGATTGGATATGCACTTCTGGTGGTTTTCTTTGTGGTTGGCGTGATGAAAACCTGCGGCAGCTTTGCGGAAATCAAGAAGCCTGAACACGCAGTAAAAAAGCTGTTTGTGCGGTTCGCCCTTGCCAAAGGACTGATTTCCTACGGCATGGAATTGATGCTGGCTCTGCTCAATATCGTACAGGGCGTTATTTCTTCGATTATGAATGCCGCAGGATTTGGAGGAGCACAGCAGACGGTATTGCCACAGGAGATTATTACAGCCGTAGAAGAATGCGGCTTTTTTTTGAAAGCATTCCTCTGTGGGCCGTCACGCTGATCGGCGGACTGTTCATCTGGGTGCTGTCTTTTGTGATGATTCTGAGCGTTTACGGACGCTTTTTCAAAATGTTCATGTATACGGCAATCGCGCCGATTCCACTGTCCAGCTTCGCGGGAGAACCAAGCCAGAACATCGGTAAGAGTTTCTTAAAAGGTTATGCTGCGGTTTGCCTGGAGGGAGCGATTATCGTCCTTGCCTGCATTATATTCAGCGTATTTGCGGCATCGCCGCCGGTGGTTGATGTGGATGCGGCAGCAGCATCCATGGTGTGGAGCTATATTGGCGAACTGATTTTCAATATGCTGATTCTGGTTGGTTCGATAAAAATGGCAGACAGAATTGTGCATGAGATGATGGGACTGTAAGAAGGGAAAGGCATTGGAAGTTAAAATCAATCGAGAGATTCGGAACTATACCGAATCCATGTTCTTCGGATTGTCTATGCGGCAGTGCGTGTTTACAGTGCTTGCAGCTAGTGTAGCGATTCTGCTGTACTTTGTCCTCAAACCGTATGTCGGCACAGAAACGGTTTCATGGATGTGTATCCTTGGTGCTGCCCCCGTTTGCTGCTATGGGATTTGTGACATATCACGGTATGACGGCCGAGCAGTTTGTATGGGCATGGCTGCGGTCAGAAGTGCTGGAGCCAAAAGTCATTCGATTCCAGTCGAATAATATCTATTATGAAGCGTTAAAGCCTGAGCTGGAGAAGAAAGAGAAAGAGGGAATGAAGAACCATGATTAAGAGTATTCGTACCATCATGAAGCAGGATAAGGAACGCTACAAGGTACCTCGCAAGGTGCAGGATGTCATCCCTATCAGGCGCATCTGGCCGGACGGTATTTTTCAGGTGGGCAGCAAGTTCACTAAGATGTATCGGTTTACGGATATTAACTATTTGGATCGTCAGAATCGCGCCAGTTTTGAGAAGTCCATTCTGATGCAGATGAAGGAGGACGGACTGGACCAGTATCGCAAGGAATATAACCAGATGCTGCTGGACAAGGCTACGGGCGCAAACGGTATCATGCAGGAGAAGTACCTGACGGTTTCGGTAGCAAGAAAAAGATGTGGATGAGGCGAGAACGTATTTCTCCCGCATTGGCGCTGACCTGTCGGCACATTTTGCAGCGCTCGGTTCCAAGTGTATGGAACTGACGGCAGCAGAACGCCTGCGTATGCTGCATGATTTTTACCGTGCCGGTGAGGAAACGACGTTTGACTTCGACATTAAGAGCATGGCGAGAAAGGGGCATGATATTCGGGACTTTATCTGCCCTGATGTAATTGAAAAAACAAGGATTATCTGATTCTGGGTGATCAGTATTGCCGGGTGCTGTTTCTCAAAGACTATGCCAGCTACATTAAGGACAGCATGGTTACGGAACTGACTGACCTGAACCGCAATATGATGCTTTCCATTGATATTCTGCCCATTCCGACCGATGAGGCGGTACATGAGGTGGAGAGCCGCCTGCTGGGCGTGGAAACCAACATTACGAACTGGCAGCGCCGCCAGAATGCGAACAACAACTTCTCTGCTGTTGTTCCGTATGATATGGAGCTTCAGCGCAAGGAGAGCAAGGAATTCCTTGACGACCTGACCACTCGTGATCAGCGCATGATGTTCGCGGTGCTGACGATGGTGCTTACCGCAGATACCAAGGAGCAGCTGGACGCAGATACGGAAACCGTACAGGCGATTGCCCGAAAAGCATATGTGTCAGCTGGCTGTGCTGAAATATCAGCAGCTTGATGGACTGAATACAGTGCTGCCAATCGGCGCTCGCAAGATTGATGTTTTTCGAACGCTGACTACGGAAAGCCTTGCAGTGTTTATGCCATTCAAGGTACAGGAAATTCAAGATAAGGGCGGCATTTTCTTTGGAGAGAATGCGATTTCGCACAACCTCATCATGTGCAATAAAGCGAACCTGCTGAACCAGTCCGCATTTCTGCTGGGTGTGCCTGGCAGCGGCAAATCGTTCAATGCAAAGGAACTGATTACGTTCCTGATTCTGAATACCGATGATGATATCCTGATCTGTGACCCGGAAGGAGAATATGCGCCGCTTGCAGAGGCAATGGGTGATATTTCGTCTGTGATTCGCGTTTCAGCTGGCGGTAAGGACAGACTGAATGCCATGTACATGGTTGATGGCTACGGCGAAAATAACCCGATTGTAGTGAAATCGCAGTTTATCATGTCGCTGGTAGAGCGTATTGACCCGAACGGTGTCGGTCCGCAGCAGAAGTCCATTATTGACCGATGCGTTGCGGCGGTGTATCAGGAAGCGGAGCAGTCCGGCACGGTACCCACGCTGTCAACACTGCGTGAAATGCTGCTCGATCAGCCAGAGGAAAAGGCCAAGGACATTGCACTTGCACTGGAGCTGTTTACCACCGGCTCTCTGGATATTTTCGGCCATAAAAGCACGGTCAATCTGGACAAGCGGGTGGTTGTGTTTGACATTCATGGACTGGGGAACAGCTGAAGCCGATCGGCCATCTGGTTATTACGGATACCATGCTGAACCGCGTAACGCTCAACTGGAAACGCGGCAAGCGCACGCATGTATTCATTGATGAGTTCCATGTCATGTTTGAAAACGAGTTCAGCGCGGCCTTTTTCAATTCGGCATGGCGGCAGTTTCGAAAGAGAAATGCGTACCCGACCGCTATCACGCAGAATGTGGAGTATCTGCTGGATTCCGTTCAGGCAAGTACCATGCTCTCTAATTCGGAGTTTATTGTCATGCTCAATCAGGCAGCATCCGACCGTGAAAAGCTGGCGCACCTGCTGAATATCTCCAATGAGCAGATGAGCTATATCACCAATGCAGATGCAGGCTGCGGCCTGATTAAATATGGCAGCGCACTGGTGCCGTTCATCAACCGTTTTCCTCAGAATACGAAACTGTATGAGCTGATGACGACCCGACCTGGTGAGGGTCAGTTTGCACACGGGCAGGAATAATCCTGCCCCTTTCTGCGTGTGGAGGTGAGCAGGAAAATGTCAAAGATTAAGACCAGAGAAAAGGTACATGGTATTAAGACGCTGGATAAGGCGGCAGTTGCAGGAGAACGTATGAAGGAGGCATATATCCGCTCTAAAGAAGAAGTTACAAATTTGACAGATGACCGTTCGGAGAATCCCAATGCCTATGGTGGGGACAAGGTGCAACGAGCAACGGAAAATGCGGCTGAAGATACTGCTCGTGCTGCTGCGGCTGGTGCAAAACTGGCAGTGAAAAAAGGAACAGCGGCAATCAAGCAGCGAAAAGAACGATATGCAAAACCGATGCAAGAGCCGGCGATGCCCAATCAGCCATGGGGTGAAAATGACATCACACCTCAGAAACAATCGCAACGGCAGGCCGCAATTCGTGCACAACAAGTGAAAACGAACCGGAAAACTGCCGGAAAAGATGCTTCGAGAATAAAAATCGGACAGCAGACTGTGAGCAGAGTTTCAAATGACCCGGTGGAACAGGGACGTACATTGGCAAAGAGTAAAGCTGTCAGGCAGTTGAAAGCTGCTCAAATCAAAGAGCGACAGTCTGCTATTGTGAGTTCTGATCGAACTATTATACCTGCCGAAACGAGTTTCCGTGATCGTGTGGTGCATGGCTCGCGGCATAGCCGTAATCATGGAAATACAGCCATAAAGTTGAAAAAAACAGTAATATCCAATGATAGATCTGCTGCAAAAAGAAGTAATCTCGCCTAAAACAAATCGGTTGAGAATCAAGAGTGCTGCACGAGAGGTGCAGTTAGCCAGGCAAACAGCGCAGTATGCAACTGCGGTTGAGCATCGTTCGGCGGAGGCTGCGGTAAAGTCTACTGAAATTTCGGCACAGGCATTTCGGACAGCGACAAAGCAGACGGCAGCCATGTCTACACGAGCGGCAGAGGCCACGAAAGAGGTACTGCGAGCAATTATTGCTAGTATGCGGTCGATGGTTGCGGCTCTGACTGCCGGCAGTGGAGTGACCTGCATGGTGATTGTTGTCGTATGCTTGATTGGCATGATGGCAGGCTCCTGCTTTGGTATATTTTTCTCAGGCGAAGACAGCGGCACTGGCATGACCATGCGGGACGCCGCACGAGAAATCAATCAGGAGTATAACGAGAAGATAGAAAAAATCAAAACAGACCATCCCTATGATAAATTGATTCTATCTGGTTCGAGGGCCACATGGCCGGAAATTCTTTCGATTTATGCAGTAAAACCACCTCCGACCAGAGTAATGGTCAGGAGGTGGCGTCAATGAATGATATGAAACTGGAGCTGCTGCGTAAGGTCTTTTGGGATATGAACAGTATTTCCTATCGCGTGGAGCGCCGTACAAATGGCAGCGGCAAAGATAAGACAACGGTAGTATACCTGTACATTACAATCGGAACCGGAGATGGCGAAATCGTGACAATAGCGCTGTCGCAGCTTGGTAATGTGGGTGGTCAGCCTTTACTGGAGCTGGTACGGCTTCCCATCGCGTGTGGAATGGTGTGCCTGCTTTGTCAGCTGGTGTGCAAATGAGTGCGGATATATTGATGCAGGAGTGATTCCGAGCTTTCACTGTGCAGCGATGGTTCGGACTGGTTCAAGGCGCGCAGTCAGTGGCAGGAGCGTGATTACGAACCGTGTGCCGGTGACATTATCTTCTTTGACTGGGGCGGTGATGGCGTACCGGATCATGTTGGTATTGTCGAGAAAGCAGAGGGCGGCACAGTGTACACCGTAGAAGGCAATTCTGGCGATGCCTGTCGGGAGAATAGTTACCCGGTAGGCGATGTGCGGATTTATGGGTATGGAGTGCCCTTATATTGAGTGAAGGAAAGTGGCGACTGTTATGTACAACTGGATTGTATGTTGTCAGTCGCTACTTTTTTACTCCATGGATGGTTAGGATAATGCTTAGTGAAAGATGTTGCTTACACAATCCAGAGTCACTTACGTTTGATGAGTCAGCAAGGAGAGATTATCGAACTTACGCTGTTCCCAAGATATATGATTTTAGGTGAATTTTGAGTTTTTAGTTTTGATCTGTAATATGGAAATAAAGTTTGGAATATCGGACTTTTATGCTATAATGTAGATGTGCTGCAGGACTTACGCGCAGTTCGAGAGAAAGAAATTATTATAATGGCTGTTAGCTACAAAAAACTTTGGCACATCCTGCTTGATCGAAATATGAAAAAGAAAGATTTGCGGGAAGCTGCGGGTCTGACAAAATATGCAATTAACAAGCTGAGTCGCAATGAAGATGTTACAACGGAAGTGTTAGGTAAAATCTGCTATTCCTTGCATTGTACAACGGATGACATTATGGAGTTTATTCCCTGACACGGAATAAGTCCGCCTTATCGTACAATTCAATGGTTATGATGATAGCATAACCATAGCACATGCACACACTAAAAAGAAAAGGACGGGTTTACAAGATGAATAAGCAACAGCTTGCTCAAAAAATATGGGCTTCAGCAAATCAAATGCGTTCCAAAATTGAAGCGAACGAATATAAGGATTACATACTCGGCTTCATTTTTTATAAATACCTTTCCGACAAGGAAGTAAAGTTTCTGAAGGAGAATGATTATGATGACGAACTCTTGAAAACCGTATCTGAAGAAGATGACGAAACGGTTAAGTGGGTTCAAGAGAATATCGGCTACTTTATTTCTTATAAAGACCTCTTTTCGACTTGGCTTTCTATGGGCAAGGATTTCGATGTTTCAAATGTTCGTGATGCTCTTTCCGCATTTAGTCGGTTGATTTCCAATACACATAAGAAGGTATTTGAAAAAGTATTTGACACCTTGCAAACGGGACTTTCTAAGCTAGGCGACAGTTCTGGCTCGCAAACTAAAGCAATTAGCGGTTTGTTGACACTTATCAAGGATATTCCTATGGATGGCAAGCAGGACTATGATGTTCTGGGCTTCATCTATGAGTATCTTATCAGTAACTTTGCTGCCAATGCCGGTAAGAAAGCCGGTGAGTTCTACACGCCGCATGAAGTATCGCTTTTGATGTCTGAAATTGTTGCAAGCCATCTGAAAGGTAAAAGCGAAATCAAGATTTACGACCCGACCAGTGGTTCCGGCTCGCTGCTTATCAACATCGGTCAGAGTGTAGCTAAGTATATGAGCGATGAAAATAACATCAAGTATTTCGCTCAGGAATTGAAGGAGAATACCTACAATCTGACTCGAATGAACTTGGTTATGCGCGGAATTGATCCCGCAAACATCGTTACGCGTGGCGACACACTGGAGGAAGATTGGCCGTACTTTGACGAAAAATCCGATCAATACATATGATCCGCTCTATGTGGATGCGGTTGTATCCAATCCGCCTTATTCACAGGCTTGGGACCCGACCAATAAGGAGGGCGATCCTCGTTATGCCCGTTTTGGCCTTTGCGCCCAAGGGAAAAAGCTGACTATGCTTTCCTTCTGCACGACCTGTTCCATCTCAAACCAGACGGAATTATGACGATTGTTCTGCCTCACGGCGTTCTGTTCCGTGGCGGCGAGGAAGGTGAAATCAGAAAGAATCTGATCGAGAACAACCATATCGATGCCATTATCGGTCTGCCCGCAAATATCTTTTCGGTACCGGCATTCCTACCATAATTATGGTGCTGCGCCAAAAGCGAGAGAACACCGATGTTCTCATTATCGATGCCTCCAAGGGTTTTATTAAAGAGGGGAAAAATAACAAACTTCGTGCATCTGACATCAAACGCATTGCAGATACCTTTATTAAACGAGAAAATGTTCCTAAGTATGCTCGAGTTGTCAGCCGTGAAGAGATCCGCAGCAATGATTACAACCTGAATATTCCTCGATATGTTGATTCTTCCGAAGCTGCTGAACACTGGGATGTATATGCATCTATGTTCGGTGGAATTCCGATGGCAGAGATTGACGAGATGGGCGAGTTCTGGACGGCGTTTCCTGCGCTGAAAAAGGCGCTGTTTACGGAAACTGGAACGTCTTATGTAAATGCAGCTGTTTCGGACATTAAGAGTGCCATCAAGAGTCATCCTGATGTTGTCGGCTTTGAGGATGCATTTCATGCGGCATTCACAACGTTCCCGGCGTTTCTGAAAGAAGAACTTATCGATCAGATGGAAAACGTTGAAATCTCTAAGGCTGAAACCGTTCTGAGCACCGATGTTTTCGCGCGGCTGAAGGCTATTCCGCTTATCGACAAATATGCTGCGTTCCAACTCCTTGATGACGATTGGACCGGCATTTCCATTGATCTTGAGGTCTTGCAGACCGAAGGTTTTTCCGCAACGAAAAAGGTTGATCCGAACCTTGTTATTAAGAAAAAAGGATGGAAAAGAGCAGGAAGTGCAAGATGGTTGGGTAGGTCATATTATCCCGTTTGAATTGGTACAAGCAACATTGCTTTCCAAAGAAGCTGACGAACTGCATGGCCTTGAAAGCCGTTTGGCAGAGATTCCGTCCGAGTATGAAGCGATTCTTGATGAATTGTCTGAGGATGAGAAAGAGAGCTGTAAGGATGCACTCAACGATGAAGGTGACGCCTTTGTCCCCAAAGAAGTGACTAAGATGATTAAGGAGCTGAAGAAGGACCGATCTGCTGAAAGTGCTGCACTGCGCAGTATCTTGGAAAAAGTTGATACCTTAACGAAGAGTGAAAAAACGATTAAGGCACAAATTAAGGCAAAGGGTGCTGAGTTGCAGACAAAAACGAAGGACACGATTGAGCACCTGAGCGATAAGCAGGCATTGGAATTGCTGGAAAAAGAAGTGGATTGCTCCTCTCGTGGAGAGCATTTATAAGCTGCCTGACACGGTAATTGACAGTTTGGTAAGCAAAATTCAAGCACTTCAGAGCAAGTATGCTACAACTTTCTTTGAGGTAGAACAGCAGATTAGCGAAACCGAAGCAACACTTGTGGGAATGATTGATGAACTTGAGGGCAAAGAGTACGACATGCTGGGCCTTAGTGAGCTGAAGAAATTGCTGGGAGGTAGTGCAGAATGACGAAAAAATCAGATGCTCCAGCAATCCGATTCAAGGGATTTTCAGACGCTTGGGAACAGCGTAAGTTCTATAAATTATATGAAAACGTGAGTAGAAAGAACGATTTGACTTATGGAAAAAACGACATAATTTCCGTGGCAAATATGTATTTCAAATAGGACTCATATATCACAGATGAAAGTTACTTATTAACTTATAATATTTTTGAACTTGGAGATATTGCTTTTGAGGGAAACAAAAAAAGCAAGAACTATGCCCATGGTCGTTTCGTCGAAAACACGATTGAAACGGCATAGTTTCACATGTTTTCGATGTGTTCAGACCTATTATGAAACCGTATGACTTACTATTTTGGAAGTATGCTATTAACAACGAAAAACTAATGGGTAACATCTTGTTGAGAAGCACAAAGGCTTCAACAATGATGACTAACCTTGTGGCAAATGATTTTCTACAAGAAGAATTTTCAGTACCAACTTATGCTGAACAGAAGAAAATAGGTGCTTTCTTTCAGCAACTCGACAACCTTATCACCCTTCATCAGCGTAAGTATGAAAAATTGACCAATGTCAAGAAGTCGATGCTCGAAAAAATGTTCCCGCAAAACGGAAGCAGTTTCCCGGAAATTCGCTTCAAGGGGATTTACTGACGCTTGGGAACAGCGTAAGCTCGGAGATATTTCAGAGATTAAGACCGGACCTTTTGGCAGCACACTTCACGCCGATGATTATGTTAGCGATGGGACTCCGATTATTACAACAGAACATTTTAAGACCGGTGCCCTACCTCGGAGCAAAAAATGGATTGCCACAAGTTTCTGATTCCGACTATAAACGGCTCACTGCATATACATTGGACGCCGGTGACATTGTGTTCTCTCGTGTTGGTTCAGTTGATATAAATGCCCCTAATTACGCCATTTCAGAGTAATTGGCTGTTCTCTGGACGAGTTCTAAGAGTACGCCCTCAGACAGATGTTTCATCTCAATTTTTGCATACACGATTAGAAACCGAGAGTATTAAAACGGACATCCGAACAAGAGCTGTTGGTCAAACTATGCCAAGTATTAACACAGAAATCCTGAAAATCACCCCATTGGTTTTACCATCATCGGTAGCAGAGCAAGAACAAATAGGCTCATACTTTGCCGCTCTCGACAACCTTATCACCCTTCATCAGCGTAAGTTAGAAAAACTTCAAAATATCAAGAAATCCATGCTTGAAAAGATGTTTGTCTAAGGAGTAATGAAAGATAAGGGAAATTCTTACACTTGAATAGGAGGAAATTGAGTGATATTCCGAAAAGAAGCCGACTTCGAGGAAGCCTTGATAAAGGTTTTGACGGAAAAGGGTTGGGAAAAAAAGTGCTCCGGCACCCGACCGAACAGGACCTTATCCAAAATTGGGCAAAAATTCTCTACGACAATAACCGAGGCATTGACCGCCTGAATAACTATCCTCTTACGGATGGTGAAATGCAGCAGATTATAGAACAAATCACGGAACTCCGAACGCCGTTAAAGCTGAATGGCTTTATCAACGGTAAAACGGTGTCCATCAAACGTGACAACCCGGATGATAAGCTCCATCTCGGTACTGAAATCAGCTTGAAAATATATGACCGCAGAGAAATTGCCGCAGGACAGAGTCGGTATCAAATTGTGCAGCAGCCAGTGTTTCCTAGCAAGTCGAAAATGCTGAATGACCGTCGTGGTGATTTGATGTTGCTCATCAATGGTATGCCTGTTATACATATTGAGTTGAAGCGTAGCGGTGTCCCCGTCAGCCAGGCGTACAATCAGATTGAGAAGTACTCATATGAGGGGCGTTTTTACCGGATTATTCTCGCTTGTTCAGGTATTTGTTGCAATGAATCCGGATGAAACCCGCTATTTTGCCAATCCGGGTCCCGATGGCAAGTTCAAAACAGATTACTATTTTCATTGGGCAGATTTTAATAACGAACCAATCAACGATTGGAAAGCAATTGCGTCCTCGTTGCTTTCTATTCCAATGGCGCACCAACTCATTGGCTTCTACACCGTTGCTGACAATGCTGACGGTGTGCTGAAAGTAATGCGTAGCTACCAGTATTACGCTGCCAGCGCTATTTCTGACGTCGTATCAAAAACAAAATGGGATAGCGGAAAGCAGCGCGGTGGTTATATTTGGCATACCACCGGTTCGGGAAAAACGATGACGAGCTTCAAGTCTGCTCAGTTAATTGCTAACTCTAAAGATGCTGATAAGGTCGTTTTCCTCACAGATCGCATCGAATTGGGAACACAATCGCTAAAAAAGAATACCGGGCTTTTGCGGATGCAAAAGAAAACCGTTCAGGCAACGGAGAATACATACGTTCTTTTGTCAAAATTGAAAAGCGATGCGCCGGAAGATACGCTTATTGTGACGTCCATTCAGAAAATGAGCAATATCAAGGACGAAGAGGGCGGAATGAATGCCAAGGATATTGAGGTGATCAACGGCAAGCGTCTTGTGTTTATTGTTGATGAAGCACATCGTTCGACATTCGGTGCTATGCTTTCAATTATCAAAAATACATTCCCTAATGCGATATTCTTTGTTGCTTTACTGGTACACCAGTATTTGAGGAGAATGCTAAGAAAAATAATGCTCAGACGGATGTGTTCGGAAACGAGCTTCATAGATACAGCATCGCTGACGGTATCAGAGATAAGAATGTTCTCGGTTTTGACCCATACAAGGTATTAACCTTCAAGGATAAGGATGTACGCAAGGTTGTTGCGCTGGAGAAAGCCAAAGCAACAACCGAAGCAGAAGCAATTGCTGATCCAAAGAAAGCTAAAGTATTCTATGAGTACATGGATTCCTCTTCAGTTAAGATGGCTGGTTTTTTTAGGCGATGATGGGAAATGGGTTAAAGGAATTGAAGATTATCTTCCTACGGCCCAGTATCTTTCTCCGGAGCATCAAAACAAAGTGGTTGAAGATATTCAGGATAATTGGCTTACTCTAAGTCATAATGGAAAATTTCACGCGATTTTCGCAACGAGCAGCATCCCTGAAGCAATAGACTATTATCGATTATTGAAGGCAGCGATGCCGAAACTCAGAACAAGTTGCCTCTTCGACCCCAATATTAGCAACGAAGATGGCGACTATAAGGAATACAAAGGTCAACCGGTTGCGTTTTTACAAAGCAAGGTTTGAAAGAGATACTCACTGACTATAATGCGATGTATGGCCAAGATTTCACTATTCCTACACACGCTCGGTTCAAAAGACCTTTCCCTGCGGCTTGCCCATAAAGAGCAATATAAGCGGATTGAAAGAGAATCCGAAAAACAGCTTGACCTCTTGATCGTAGTGGATCAGATGCTTACCGGCTTTGACTCTAAGTGGGTAAATACGCTGTATATGGATAAGATACTGGAGTATGAGAACATCATTCAGGCGTTTTCCAGAACTAACCGACTTTTTGGCCCTGATAAGCCTTTCGGAATCATTCGGTATTACCGTAAGCCGAATACGATGGAACAGAATGTGAGAAAAGCGGTTAAATTGTATTCAGGAGATAGGCCGATAGGACTATTCGTTGAAAAAACTATCTTACAATCTCAGTAAACTAAACTCTGTGTTTGATGATATTGCATATCTGTTCAGGAACGCTGGTGTTCCTGATTTCGAAAAAACTACCGGAGGATGGAACAGTAAGGGCAAAATTTGCATCACTATTCAGAGAATTCAACGGGTACCTTGAGGCTGCAAAAATCCAAGGTTTCAGATGGGATCAGCACACCTATTCCGTTGAGGACGAGGAGAGCGGAAAAACGATTGAAGTTACAATGAAGTTCAACGAAAACGCATTCCTGATTTTAGCACAGCGGTACAAGGAGTTGTCTTCCGCGTCCCCCGATGATCCTGGAGCGCAGGACATAGATATACCATACGATTTAGTTGGTTATCTTACGGAAATAGATACCGGAATCATTGATGCCGACTATATGAACAGCCGTTTTGATAAGTACCTTAAATTGATTCGCCAAGAAGGTTCATCTGAGGAATTAATTGAGCAAGCAAAGGCAGAACTTCATAAAACTTTTTGCCGCTCTGACGCAAGAGGAGCAGAAGTATGCGAATCTCTTCCTACACGATATTGAACGAGGCGATGTCATGGCCGAAGATGGGAAGAGACGCTCCGCGACTACATTACCGAGTATCAGTTTAGAGCGAAGGATGACCAGATTCACCGATTTGCAACTATTTTCGGCTTAGATGAAGAAAAACTCAGAAATATGCTGGGTCTGAATCTAAACGAGGCAACTATCAACGAGTTTGGTAGATTTGAGGAACTGAAAAAGAGTGTTGATAAGGATAAAGCAAAGACGTTCTTTGAGTCGCGTGAACATATCAAACTAATAACACCGAAGGTCAATATGAAAACTGACCAGCTTCTGCGGCAGTTCATCCTGACTGGTGGATTTGAAGTTGATAATTCATAATGTTTTGCTCTGCCGGGAAAGTAAATTGAAAAATGTGTTTTTTTTAGAGAGCCAAGGAAATACCTTGGCTCTCTTACTTTTTTACTTGGGAACAGCGTAAGCTATCTGAACTCACTTCTATGCACGCACGAATCGGATGGCAAAATCTCAAAACTACGGAGTTTTTAGATAGTGGCGACTATATGCTTATAACAGGAACTGATTTCAATGATGGAGCCATTAGCTTTTCGACTTGTCACTATGTTGAAAAGAGAGCGTTATGAACAAGATACTCCACTGTCTGTCCAGTCTGATTGATGGATGCGCTTAACAGATGTGACATTCATCATATCACCGAGCTTACGCTGTTCCCAAGAATGAGAATGGAGATACGAGCTTCGGCTCGTATTTTTTATTGTACGAAATCAGAACAGACTGCATATGGAGTGTGCCGTCACTGTCAGTAAAATCGTAACGTTCGGCTTATGTCGTGAATTCAAAAGGTTGTCGCTGCGTTCCGGCGAAGTGTCGCTATTTCTCCGGCAAGATTTCGCTGAGAGTCCGTGCAGGCGTCGCTATATGGGCGGTTTATGCAGTAATGCCGAGTTAATACAAAATCGTCTCATACTTTGGCATGATTTACAGCTTAGGACAGATGTGCTATACTAATAATATACAGGTTCCAAACGATAAGGGTACCCTTATCTCTTAGCCATACTGCCTAAGAGATAAACCTTTTCCTAAGAACCCAAAATAAAAATGGTGTCCGGCGGGCACAGGGTAAGGAGGAAAATATATGAAAAACGGATAACAAGTTTACTGCTGGTGCTGGCAATGTGCTTTGCTATGCTGCCGACGGCGGCATTTGCGGCGGAGAATACGCAGGAGCCAACGGAGCCGCAAGAGCCACAGGAAACGCAAGACGCGAAAACTTGGGGTGACAAAGCAGACACAAGTTGGTACGTTCATGAGACGGAGTCTGAGTACCATATCAAAACCGCTGAAGAGTTGGCCGGTTTGGCACAGCTTGTGAATGCTGATCCGGGAAAGACTAATTTTGCAGGAAAACTATCTATTTGGATAATGACATTGATTTATCCGGGCATGAATGGATTTCGATTGGTACTGTCCTCGGCGGGGATTGCCCTGATTACAGTTTTTGCGGCGTGTTTGATGGAAAGGGCCATGTGATCTCGAATCTCTACTCTCATGAATCATACATTGAGGGCGCGGATGAGTCCCATAATTTTACTTAGAAACGCTCTGTTCGGCAGTGTTTACAACGGCGAAGTTAAAAACCTTGGTGTTGCAAACGCTGAAATCTGGATTGCTCCTAAAGATGACAGTGCCGCAGGTAAAGGTATTTTAGTTGACTGGATGGGTAAGTCCAAAATCACCAACTGCTGGACATCCGGCAGCATTTACAGCGGCACCAAATTCGAAAAGAATATTGGCGGCATCGTTGGTATTACCATGCAGGGCTGCACCATTTCCGGTTGCTATTCAACAGCAACACTTACAGGTAATTTCACGAATTCCGAGGGATATTATAAAAAGGACCCAGCTACTTGGCCGTGCGATACCATTGGCGGTATTGTCGGTGCGAGATTTAATGGCGATTTAACTGTTACGGATTGTTGGTTTGATGGTAAGATTGACGTCAACTCCATTAAGGCCGATGTTGGCGGAATCGTTGGATGTATTGCAACTGTCAATAACTCTGTTGGCGGAAGCGTTGGAGATGCCGATATTGCAACCAAGAACTGTATGGTTACGACGACCGACATGGGCGCAGATAAAAGCAAAAGACTTGCTGGGTGGCTTATGCTCCTGACAAAACGGTAAAAATTGCTATTGGCCAAATGACGAGACATATAACCCGTCTTTGTTTGCGGATGTCGGGGGAGCAAGCAATAAGGAACAAGGGACTGCCGTTTCTGACTTTACCTCCGCTGATGTTCTCACAGGACTTAATATGAATGCCGCTGAAGGCATTAAATGGGTTGCTGGTATCAAGCATCCGACCTTTGTATGGGATGATGCTAATATTCCTGCTGACTACACCGCAGTTAATGAAGCGATTGCTGCCGCTGAAAAGTTCGATAAGGCGCTGTATTCAAATTATGCCGCCGTTGAAGTATCAAAGCTGTTGACAGAACCAAGAGCAAGGCAGAGCAGGCCGAAGTTGATAACATGGCGAAAGCCATCGCAGATGCTTGCCGCCCTGCAATACAAGGACTGCTGATTATACAAAGGTAGATGCAGCCATTGCTAAGGCAAACGCATTGAACAAGGACAACTACAAGGACTTCACTGCCGTGGAAGCCGCCGTGAATGCCGTTGTCCGAGACAAAAACATTACTGAGCAGAGCGAGGTAGATGCAATGGCAAAAGCCATTGAGGACGCTATCAATGCTCTGGTTCGGAAAAGCTCCGGTGGCGGCAGCAGTTCTCCCAGCTATTCCGTGACCATCCCTAACAAAACGGAGAACGGCACTGTGACCGTTAGCCCGCGTTCTGCGGAAAAGGGCGATACTGTGACCATCACTGCTAAGCCTGACAGCGGCTATCAGTTGGATGACCTTACCGTGACCGACAAGAATGGTAAGGAGCTGAAACTGACCGATAAGGGCAATGGCAAATATACATTTACCATGCCCGCAAGCAAGGTAATGGTTACGCCGACATTCGTAAAAATCGCACAGCAGCCGACCGGAAAAACATTTGTTGATGTGGAAAAGTCGGACTGGTTTGCGGGTGCAGTTGCATACGTCACCGACAAGGGCCTGATGAACGGCACCAGCAGCAATACGTTCTCCCCCGAATGCGTCCACCACCCGTGGTATGCTGATGACCGTTCTCGCTCGCTACGCAGGCGAGGACACCACCGGTAGCACGCCGTGGTACCAGAAGGGCATGGAGTGGGCGAAGGCCAACGGCGTGTCCGATGGCACCAACCCGGAAGTAAACATCACCCGTGAGCAGCTTGTTACCATGCTGTATCGCTACGCCGGTTCTCCGAAGGCTAACGGTTCGCTCGACAGCTTCTCCGATGCCGCAAGCGTAAGCAGCTACGCTGTCAATGCAATGCAGTGGGCGGTTGCCAACGGCATCGTGAACGGCTCCAACGGCAAGCTGAACCCGAAGAATAACGCAACCCGCGCAGAGGTTGCCGCAATTCTCATGCGCTTCTGCGAAATGAGCAAGTAACACTTCATACAGACAAAAAGCACAGCTTCGGCTGTGCTTTTTCTGTTTCTCCCCGTTTTGATCTATATATTATATCAGTAGAAGCTCCTGAGACATTCTCAGGAGCTTACTTTTTGTCCGAAAGGAGAAGTAGAGTCTGACCTTCGGGGACGACCGTATCCGTGAAGCCGTGGAGAAGTACAACGCCAAGCTGCTGATCCTCGACCTGATGAGTTCTTACATCGGCGGCGACTGCTCGATGAACAACGCCAACGAAACAAGAGCTGAGTTCAACCACCTGATTGCCGTTGCCAAGGACACCGGCTGCGCCATCATTATCATCGCCCATATGAACTCGATGTACCGTGTGACGATGTGGTAGACGCGAAAGTGTTTGTCATTAACGATTTAACGCATTCGAAAAACACTGGATATCTCGATGGTATCCAGTATTTTTCTTGGCGAGGATAGATTATATGAGTGCGGGGGAGCAGGGGAAGCCCCCGCCTCCCCCCACACGAGGTTTTATTTGCGGAGGTATGCGGACAGCATATCAAGGAACTGCATATTTGTCGGTGGCTTTCTCAACGGCCTGCTAGCGATTTGATCCAACAGGGTATGATCCGGCTGACGCTAGCACGCCCGCACCAGCGTCCGCAGATTGCGTTCCACGCAGCCGCTGGTGGTTTCAAAAATGCTGAGCGGTCTGCTTGTAGAGGCGCTTGGTGATCAGCAGAACATGGTCGGGCTTATGCTGCACCTGTTCCAGCATATAGACGGCGTAGTAAAAAGCCGGACAGCTTTCCAGACACGCCTAGCAGACAAAGAAGGCGATCCGCATCCAGCGGAACATTCAAATTCTGCTCCGAGACATAACATACCAAAGGCACAATGACCCTCCTTATTCTTATAGTGATGTGAATGGCCTGACCATCTGGGAGGGCCGCGCGACCAATAATTGGTCTTTTACATCAGGCCCCTTAATATGAGCTGCTTGTTGGACTTCTGCCGGCATCGGTCTTGCCGTAGATGTATGGGCGAGCAACTGATGAGGTATTCAGAATAATCATCCTTATCCTCCCTGAGTCAATCATACACGATTTATAGCGATTTGTGTCATAGAATCGTTTTACAATGCTCTACACATATCCGCCGGTTATCGCCAGAAAATGTCGATTTCTGCAACTTTTATGAAAGAAACAAGCCGAGAAAAACCGCAGGGCAGCTCCGGGAAGGAGCCGCCCTGCGGTTTCCATTTTATATACACTTTGCTGACGGCTCTCTACCGTCCGGTTTCTTATCTGCTGAGATACAGCCGATACAGGAATGTTGCGATCTGTGCGCGGGTGCAGGTATCGGTGGGGTCGAAGCGGCCGCCGCCCACGCCGGTGGTGATGCCGTGCTCCACGGCCCAAGACACCGCGCCCGCGTAGTAGCTGTCAGCGGAGACGTCGGTAAACGTGGCCGCAACCGTGGGAGCAGGCTGACCCATGGCGCGCCACAGCATGGTGACCATCTGGGCGCGGTTGATGGTGCCGTTGGGCTCCGTGCCGTCGGAAATACCCTTATTCTTGGACCACAACTGCGCCTTTTCGTACCAAGTATTGCCGCCATTCAAGTCCGCGTTGTTCTGGCGGGCGAGGATCGTCCACAGCTGGGCGCGGGTGGTGGAGGCGTTGGGGGCGTAGATGGAATCGTTCATGCCGCTGACCAGACCCCGGGCGCTGACGAAGTCGATGGCGTCCTTGGCCCAGTGATTTCTCGTGTCGGCGAAATCCTTAGAATTATCAACGATTTTGACCGTCGCGCCGCCGTTGACCGTCAGCTGGATGCCGTCCTCGGTGGGCAGGGAGTTCTTGACAATCTCCTCAGTGCCGTCCGCGTGGACGAGGACTGCCACCGTGCCGGTGTTGACGTTATCGACCGGAATTTCGATCTTCGTCTCGCCGGAATTGGCTGGCAGATCGATCTTGACGGTGGGAGCGGTATTGCTGTTGCGGGAAGCCTTGACCTCCACGGGGGCCTTCACCGGCTCGCCGTTGCGCTTGGCGTCCTCGATGGCCTTGCTGCTGAGGGCGGTTTTCGCCCCGGTCTGGCCGTTCTTGTCGGTCTTCACCGTGCCGGTGGAGCCGTCGGCCAGGGTGCGCTGGGTCACGGAGCTGCCGTCGGGCTTGGTCTCCATTCGGGTGACGGAGCCGTCCTTGGCGGTGGTGGTGGCGATGACCGTGCCGTCGGCCTTGATCTCGGTTTTGGTGACGGAGCCGTCGGCGTTGGTGGTGGTGCTCGTCTTGCTGGCAGAGGAGGAACCGCCGCCGCCAGAGGAAGAGCCGCTCTTGTTGGCAGCATTGACGTTGACGGTCAGGGTGAAGTCTTGATAGTTGGTCGTAGAGACATTGACCTTGACAGAACCGATGCTGCCTGTTTCTTTCGTTTCCACGGCCTGAATGGGCAAAATCAGCTTGCCGTCCTTGACTTCCGCGCTCCCCTTCGTTGCATTGTAATAACCACCGTTGATGCTGACAGCACCCAGTTCATACGTCACCTCGCCGTATTTTTGGGGCTTTCCAGCTTCGGCAGCAGCGCGGACAGATCGACCGTATAGGTATCCGCATGATTGTTGACGATGTCCAGCGTGACTTCTTTGTCGACGTCGGGCATGGTGGCCTTTTTCGATGTTGAAGGTCGTTCCCGACGTCGGGTAGGCGCCTTCGGCGTGAAATTCGTATAGGTCAAGGTCTTGTCAGTGGTCGTGATTCCCTTGACGTCGATAATCTCGGTCGGGTAAAAGACGAAGTTCTCGTTTTTCAGCGTGATCGTCTGGTTGATGGGCTTATTCTCGCCCGCGTCAGCGGAGACAAACTCTGCGGCGGTCACTTCGTAATCGCCCGATTTCAACGTAACGTTCGAATCAGTGCCCTCCTTTGCCGAAGAAGTCGGCAAGCCATGTATACGATCCCGGCAGAGTGGTGGTGCCGTCGTAGGTTTTTTGTGTATGTTTGGCTGCTCTGGAAGCCCGGCCTGTACAGCTGGTACGGAATGACCTCCCAGTCGAAGGTTTTAGAGCCTTTGAAGTTCGCACAGGAATCCTTGGCCGTGATGGTCAGCGTGTATTTGCCAACCCGAGTCGCAGTGGCACCTTCGTAGGTGTAGTCATTCTCTTTCAGCTTATCCTCCTTACCATTCGCTGTCACTTTGACCGCGCTTAAAAAGTTGAGCGCAGCAGTCTCAGAAGCATAGGGATTGAATCTGAACTTTCCGTCCGCGGGCCACGGCTCGATCGTGACCGTGGCATTTGCGAGGTCGATTTTGGGGGCGGTGACGGTGATGGTGATGTCGGCGCTCTTGGAATAGCCGTCCGCCGTGAAGGTGACGCGGTAGGTGTGCTTTCCCACAGAGAGATCGGCGGGCAGTTGATAAACCGGCTCCGTTGCCCCATCGATCAGCTCGAGTGTACCACCGATTGTATACCATTGGCACGAAAGCTCGCCTGCGCCCGGTTTAGCGTCACAGCTTGCGGACAGCTTGATACCGCCTGTTGTGCCATAGGGTATGGACGTTGAGGCAGCTGTACCATCTGCGTTCAGGGCAGTCGGTGTGACACTCGTAATGGGCACCTGCTGCACAGTGACATTGCCCACCGTCTGTTCCGTCGCACCGTACCACGCGCCGGTTCCAGCTTTCCGGAGTGCATAACCCTCCTCCAACAGGTCGCCGATGGTCAGACCATTCTCAATTCTCAGCCATTCGGCGATTTTGCCCGTTCCTCCGGCGGAATCCTTGAGGGTGATTTTGCACCTCACGGTCAAGGCATAGATTTTGTGCCCGTTCAAATCGAAGGTGATCGCCTCGTCGATGATCACCGTAACGTCGCCTGTCACATCTTTCAGCAACGTCAGCGTATCGCCCGCTTTGGCGGCGGCGAGGGCGGCGGAGAGGCCGGCATACTGCGTGGTCGTGCCGCCGCTGGTGACCTCCGCCACTGCGTTTTCCACGGTGCTGTCCCCGTCGTTCTGAGCGGCAATGCCATTTTCCGCCGCCTGTTCCAATATGGCGGGCGATTCCGCAGCCGGAGCTTTCTCCTGCTGCTCTTCCTGCACGATGGCGCCGCCCTCCGGCGCGTCCGCTTCCGCCGCCCATGCGGGGCGGGCAGGAGCGTCAGGCACAGCGCCAGCGCCATGAACATACTCAATACTCGTTTTTTCATATCTTTCCTCCTTGAAAAATCATCTTTCCTTTATATGGAAATCCGACATCTGCCGGATGCTGTTTTACAGGTCGTCCTGCACTAAATGCAGCTTCTTCGCTGCTGTCTTGGCTTCCGCCCGGCGCTTCACGTCCAGCTTGTCGAGGATGTGGCTGACATGGGTCTTCACGGTCGGCAGCTTCACATCCATGATCTGTGCGATCTCGGCGTTGGACTTGTCCGCGCAGAGCAGATGGAGAATTTGCAGCTCCGTGGGCGTCAACTCCTCACCGGGGGCAAGGCGGGGTTCGAGGAAATGCGGGTAGAACGCCGCCTGCGTCCGCACCGCCGCCATCAGCCGCTTGCGCCATGCTTTGTCGCCGTCCCAGTCCAGTGCCTCCAGCAGCGGCAGCACCGCCGTGCCGTATACGCTGACGGTGCGGATGAAGCGGTACTCCGCCGCCGCGTCCAGCGCCACCGTCAATCGCTCGCGCCACCGCTCGTCCTTCTTGCGGTACAGGGCAATGGCAGTCAGGACATTCAGGTGAATGCCGTCGATGATACGGGCGCAGTTTTGGACGTATGGCTCCAGCGGGGCAAGCGTCAGCTGCACCGTGTCCGGTTTGCCGTCCTCCAGCTCCACCATGGCCTGGGTGAGATACTGGTAGCGCCGCATGACGTTCAGGTGCGTCGGCTCCCGCGGGGCTTTTTCCCGATACCATGCGTCCGCCGCGTCAAGATTGCCGGTGTGCATGTCAATACGGCAGAGCATGGCGTCCATATTGGGCAGAAAGCGTGTCAAACCGCGCTTGGCAAAGCATTCACGGAGCACCTCGATGGTGCGCCGCGCGTCGGCGGGCTGTCCGCTTGCCAGCTGGCTGCGGGCCAGCAGTCCACTGACGGCAAACTCCATGTCCGGCGTGCCGCGGTTGCGGACCTCGTTCAGCTGTGGGAGAAGGGACAGCATCCGACCGGCCACGTCCTCCCCCCCTTTTCAAACTTGCTCTCGGCGATGGCGCAGTCCGCAAGACCCACGCCGTCCCTCCCCAGTACCGTCTCCACAGGGAGACGGAGGGTCTTGTAGAGCAGGTCGTCCTTTTTACTCCATTCGGAAAAGTCCTTGCCGCCGTTCATGATGCTGGGCAGCGCGCTTGTGACGGAGAAGGACGGCAGCGTCACTTCCTTGTTCATCAGCAGCCGGAACACAGCGGGAATGGTTTCCGTCAGACCGTTCACGCCCCGCTGGGGGAGAGAAATGTCCAGCCATGCAAGGCGGCTGCGGGCCTGCTTTCCGGCGGCGTCCTGCCTGCCGCAGCGCTCGGCAAATGCTTGCAGCTCGCCGTACCAGCGCTCCGAGCCTTCGTAGTCCATCGCCAGCGCGCAGAGCATGCTCATGCCCTGCATCAGCGAAGGAGAGGCGAGAATTTCCGCCTCCGGCAGGCTGCGGTAGTATTTTTCCATCTCGGCATAGTGACCCATGCCGGGGTGCAGCTCGGCGTTGCGCACCAACAGCTCGGAGACCTTGGAATGGTCACCGCCGCTGGTGTAGCATTCCAAGGCGTGGGCGTAGTCCTCCTTCAGCTCATAGTACAGCCCGCCCCGGCTGAAGAGCGCTTTGCGCTTTTTCCTCGGTATACTCCCGTTCCATCTCCCAGAGGAGAAAAGCTCGGAAACCCGACCAGAAGTGGAAGCGCTGGCAGTCGTCGTAGAGTAGCATAGTGGTGTATCGAAGAAGCCAGTCCAGCCGTTCGCCGGCACGGGGATCGCCGCTGACCATCCGTGCCATTTCCAAGTCAAAACTTTCAAAGGGGGCCAGCTCCAACAGGAAGCGCCGCACCGGCAGGTCAAAGCGCCGGTAGATGGCGGTTTCAAAGTAGAGAAACACCTCCCGGAACACCCGCGCCACCAACTCCGGCGTCCACGGCTTGCCCGGAGACATACACCGGGCGGTGATGGCTACGCCCAGCGGATAGCCCACGGATTCTTTCAAAATTCCGTCGATTTCGCTATCTGTTACATTTGCTCCCGAAAGCTGAAACAGTCGCCGCACATCGTCCGCGTCAAAAAGCAGGTCGTCGGCCTCCAGCACCGTCATCAGCCCCGTGTATTGAAAGGCCATGAGGCTCCCCGGCGGCGTGCCGCGGGAGAGCAGGACGAAGCGGCGCTCGGGGCAGGCGCGGATCAGCTCGCACAGGGCATTCCAGTCCTGCTCCTCCTGCATATTCTGCAAATCGTCCAGCAGTAAAATCTGCCAGTCAGCTTCCGCAGAGGGCAGCTTGAAGCCGGCACTGTCCGCCGACAGGCGCAATACCTCCCCGGCTGGACAGCAGCGCCTCCGCCACCGCCGTTTTCCAAAGCCGCAGGGGGCGCTGAAAAAAAAAGCACGCGCCCCTGCCGCAGAAAACGGTCAAACTGCTTCTCAACGGACGGTTTTTTTACGATGATGTTGTCCTGCAAGCGTGTCCCTCCCTTGCACCAGAGTGGAATTGTCCCGTAGGGGAATCCCTTGCGGGACAAGGGGCGTGCCCCTTGTCAATACTTCTTTCGACACGATTTATAATCATTTAAGTTTATTATACAGCCCCTGACGGAAATGTAAATCATTCCAAAGTATGAGACCGGTGATTTTGGTTGCGGGACAGTCTATCCGGGGGCCTTTTCAGTGGGCACATTCAGCCATTTTGTTTTCAGAGTTTCGGGATGAATCAGCATGACCGGTCTGCCCAGTGCAAGCGCATAGGACACAGCCTTATCCTCGGCGCTCCCATCCGCAAGGTCGGGGGCATAGACGGCCAGCACCACGCCCGACTGTTTGATGATCCGCTGATAGGCCAAAAAGCTGGGCGTCAGGCTGCTCATGGAAGTCGATGCAGTCCAGTTCCGTGCATCCCGCAGAATATTGATGATCTCTGCAGCGTACAGCCCCCCACGCCGGGGTCGCAGGCTACCCGAAACTCCGTGACACCGCGCTGGCTCAGTTCCATGATCCGCTGCGCCATCTCCAGCTTCATGCGGCGGCAGCCATCGTCCCTCGTCAAAGCCCCACGGAAACCGCAGGGGATGCTGACCGATCACCGCACAGCGAACATCCTTTTTCATCGTTCCACCGCTTCTTATTGTAGTCTATTGGCTTACAATTAGTATTCTAACAGCCGCTATCTTTCGCGTCAACGAGAATGTAAGGCACACAATCGGAGGCGAAACCATGGATAAGAAGCTGCTCGGAAAGCGAATCAATACGGCACGCAAGGAACGGGGCTGGACGAGTGAGCGTCTGTCCGAGGCGTGCAATGTCAACGCGACCTATCTTCGGCAAATTGAAGCGGGAACGAAGGTTCCCAGTCTGCAAGTGTTCGTTTTGCTGTGCGAAGCGCTCAGGGTATCTCCGACCTATCTTTTGGCGGAGGTCTTACCCAGCATGGAATTTTCGGATATGGATGTACTTTTTTGGAGCTGTGGCAGACAGCCGCACCCAAGCAAATTGCCATGATGTCCTCCATGATCCGCAGCGCCTTAGAAGCATCGCAAGATTAACAGGAATGCGTCTCGCAGGAGGCGCATTTTTTTCTCACCGTTGATTGCTATTGTCGAATTAAATACTACGATAATAACTATTAAAATGCAACGATTTTTCACAGTATAATATACGAAAAATCGTTGGCGGTGAGAAAATGACAGATATTCTTGGAATTATCAAAACGCAGCGCGAAGCGCGGGGCTGGTCTGAGTATCAGCTTGCTGAACGTTCCGGCTTGCCGCAATCCACGATTTCTTCATGGTATAAGAAAAAGACATGACACCGTCATTTGCATCGTTGGAGAAGATATGCGGCGCCTTTGGCATCACACTTTCGCAATTCTTTGCAGACGGAGAAGAAAGCGTTGTCCTGACACCTTCGCAGCATAAAATGTTGGATAATAGGATAGCATTCACACTCATGCGTATGGCGAATTTATTTTGGTACGGCTTCAGCAAAAACTCACTAAGCGATATATCCAGTGCCTCGCAGATACGCTCAATGGTATCCACGCTCAGTTGATTACCGCGTTTCTTAGCAGTGCGGATTGTGGCTTCAGACAAATCGCATATTTTAGAGAGCTGACAAAAAGGGTGAGTCCACGTTCGTCTGCAAGTGTCTGTACACGGTTAATAGTATTCAAGTCAATGACCTCCTCTGAGGGTGTTAAGGATTAGTTGAGTACACGACCTACAATAGAAAACCTGGCTAATGGAGATACGAGCTTCGGCTCGTATTTTTTATTGTACGAAATCAGAACAGACTGCATATGGAGTGTGCCGTCACTGTCAGTAAAATCGTAACGTTCGGCTTCGCAAGGTTCCTGCTCATCATACATCTTGATGTAGCCGTCGCCGTCATACATGAAGATGCCGACCTCACCTGGGGACAGTTCACTGCATTCCTGAATCCATGCGATTTGACCATCGTGATAAACTGGCTCCATACTATCGCCGCAGACACGAACACCAAAATCAGCACGGTCAGGAACTGCACTCTTTGGAAAAGAAATAGTTTCAAAATTCTCTTCATCGAGGAATGTACCAGTACCAGCCGAAACGGAAAGCGTGCTGATCGGCATATCAATGCATTCCTCTTCATAGGAGTGCCTGGCAACGACTCTGTATTTTCCGGTAGCTATCAGATCGTCACGATACTCGCGTAGCTTCCGCAATCCTTCTGGGTTCAGCTGTGCGGCAGCGCGCGTGAAGAAGGAGATATTTTCGTCTACGCCAAGAGCCTGCATAACGGCAATAAACTGATAGATGTTCGGAACAGAAGCTCCTGTTTCCCATTTGCTGATAGAAGCGTTGGTTATAGATATACCATGGATTTCAAGCAGTATACGCAGATCGGTCAGGCTCATTTTATTTGCCGCACGGAAATCTGCAATTTTTTGCCCGATGATATTATCTTCTCTTTCAGAAACAGCATTATAGCCGGCATTGAAATCTTTGAAGTTGATAATTTTGCTGGAACGGTTAGCCTTTTTCATGGTCTGTTCCTCCCTCTGTGTTTATGCTTATATTATATAAGTCGGAAAGAGCAGTGTCAAGAAGAAATTGAATATAACGATACAAATGCATGATTGACATATCGTATAATGAAATGATATGCTTAAAGCACAGAAAGCGAGGTGAGTGGCAATGAGTGCCGATCGTGCAATATTGCATAGTGATATGAACTCGTTCTACGCATCGGTTGAAATGATGCTTGATCCCAAACTGCGAGGCAAAGCGGTTGCAGTGTGTGGATCAACAGAGAACCGGCATGGAATCGTTTTGGCAAAGTCAGAGCTTGCAAAGCGAGCTGGGGTCAAAACCGGCATGGTAAACTGGGAGGCAAGGCAGCGATGTAAAGACCTGATTCTTGTTCCCGCCGCAGTATGACCAGTATTTGAAGTATTCAAAGCTGGCACATGAGATCTATTACCGTTACACCGATTTGGTGGAGCCGTTTGGAATGGACGAATGCTGGCTGGATGTGACCGGCTGCGAGATATATGGCAAACCATTGAGATTGCAGAGGAGATTCGGCAGTCGGTGAAGGAAGAACTGGGGCTGACGGTGAGTATCGGCGTATCATTCAATAAGATATTTGCCAAGCTGGGCAGTGATCTGAAGAAACCGGATGCAATTACCGTAATCACAAAGCAGAACTTCAAGAAAAATATTTGGCCACTGGCCGCATCAGAGCTGTTGCTCTATGTAGGCAGCGCCACAACGAAGAAGCTGGCCAGCTACGGTATCAAGACAATCGGTGATCTGGCTGCAACGGAGCCGAGCACGCTGAAATATATGTTCGGCATCAATGGCCTGAAGCTCTGGCGATATGCAAACGGTACGGACGAGTCTCGCGTGATGCAGAAGGATTTTATCAGTCCGGTCAAGTCAGTAGGACATGGCATTACCTGTACGGCTGACCTTGATAACGAGGAAGAAGTATTTCATGTGCTGCTGGAATTAAGCCAGGATGTTGGGCACCGCTTGCGCGTACATGGGCTGGCAGCTACCGGCGTTCAGATTTTTGTGCGAAACAAGAGTCTTTACAGTACCCAGTATCAGTACAAACTGCCGTTCAAAAACGCAGCTGCCCTCTGAAATAGCCGCAGCAGGCTTCCAGCTATTCAAAGAGCATTATATATGGACTGAAAAAGTTCGCGCAATCACCATTCGCGCAATCGACCTGATACCTCAGACAACAGAAGAACAGCTTTCACTGATGGTCGATTATGAGCGGCGAGATCGCAGAGTGCGGCTGGAGGATGCGATCGAAGATCTGCGTCGTCGTTTCGGCAAAAAAAATCTCTAACGTATGCTGGCCTGCTTGGCAATCTGAAGATGCCGGATGATGGACGCGATAGCGTAAAAATGCCGGGACTGATGTATCAGTAGGAAAAAGATAAATCTTTGGAGTAAAGACTATGGAACAGACAGTTAATTGGGAAAAAAGGTCTATGTAGACACCCTGGTACGCCATACGAAGGATGGCGGCAGCATACCGCTATCCATCAAGTTCTCCGATGGCAAGACCTATGAGATCGACCAGGTGTTAGGCAGAAAGAGAGCCGCCGCCAGTAAAGTCGGAGGAACCGGCATTCGGTACTCCATCCGGATCGGACAGCATCGTACATTCCTCTTTGAAGATGAAGGCTTGTGGTTTGTAGAAGCCAAAAACCTTCATGTGTAGGAGGTGACAGTTATGCCCTACCTGACGGTTCAAGAAATCGAAACGATTGCCGAGCGCATCGTGCGGGCATATCACCGGTACTGTGCGCAGCAGAATCAAACGGTAACGAGAATCGACCCTGAAATTGTTACAAGCAATGTGCTTGGCCTCCAGATCGCATATCATAAATTATCGCGGTTTTTGGGGCATGTGCTGGGCCTGACTTGTATGCTTCCGGTTCAGATTCAGGTGTTTGATGATGTTGAGCACCCGGTATATGCGCCCTTGGACGGCAGGACGGTTTTCGTTGACGAGAGTTTGAGAAGCGAGAACGCAAATATCGGGCGTCACAATTTCACGCTTATGCACGAAGCCTGCCATCTGGTATACGGAATGCTGTATCCAGAAACCTATTTAGGCGTTCAGCTGCGCAGAGTCTATTACAGCCTGCGTTTTGCACCACGAAACGTGACGCCAGACTGGGAAAGAATGGCGAACCAATATGCTGGCTTCAGCAGTGCTGATGCCCAAAGACCTGATCCTGCAGTATATGCAGGAGTATGGCTTAGGAAAGAAAAATGCGTATGGTCAATCGAATATTTGCGGCAAGGCAGTATGAAGCATTTTCGCAGATTGCAGATAAGATGGGGGTCTCCAAAACGGCGCTGGCAATTCGAATGAAGCAGCTGGGCCTGGTAGATCGAAACGACCTGAATAATCCGTACAGTTTAATCGATATTTGCTGTGATGAAACAGATAGATAGATTCTCAGAGGAGGTATTTCAATATGGCAAGACTTGATGTAAAGACGCAGGACCCGGAACGCTATGCGCAGGTGAAGGCGGAGCAGGAAGAATTGAAACTTCAGTTCAGCATGGCGGCTTTCGGCACCAGCGTTGCGCGGCTCTGCCCATACTGTGAGCATAAGATCGAGATTTTGTATCGGGGGAACATGGCCCTTCAAGGGCAAAATGCCCGAACTGCGGTGAGGAAGTAGTGTTTCCACCGATTGCCTTTCGGCTGTATACCGCATAAGCCGATTGAATTGAATATGGAGTAACAAGATTGTGCCCCGGAGCCACTTGATGTGCTGACTTCCATTGCGCCACTTGATTTGCAACCTGTGCTTTAGAAAGCACGGTTCGATCATTGTGGCGATAGGTTAGCAGATCAAAGGAAAAGCTTTTGCGCTCATTTGGTTCCAGAAAGGAACGAAAATGAGCGTTTTTTACTGGCTGGCGCTAATCGCCGCATATTCAGGATCACCTTTGATTTTTTTCAAAAAAAAAAATTCAAAGGAGATTGCAAGATGAAAACGACTGTGCTGGTCTTTGTTGATCGAGAGAATACAAGTATGGGAATGCGGATTGCCTCTCAGGAGGAATTCACGCAGATACTGATTAAGAATAAGGAACTGCCTTTACAGGAACGCCGGCTGTTTACCAAGGATGTAATTGCTGATACGGATGGATTGGATGTCATGTACATCGAAACAGGCTTGCCGGATTATCAGAAGTGGAACAGCAGGCAAACTTACAGAAACAAAATTCAGGATGAAAAAAGAAAGTATAAGTTTCTGTCTACAGACACGCTCTGTGCAAACGAAGATGCAGGCGATCTGACTGACTTTGTTGCAGATAGCTTTTGCGTAGAGAAGGCTGTTGTTGAGAAAGAAACTATGCGCCAGCTTCGTGCCGCGCTTGAAAATCTGGAAGCCATGGGCGAATGAGGTTCTCAGATTCTATTTGAATGGCAGAAAACATAAGGCATGCAACTATTTAAGGGAAAAAATATGATATTCCGGAACATCAGGCGAGATACCGCGTAAAGCTGTTTGAAAAATTTATTTTGAATTTTTTCAAAAAGATTATCAGTTTTTTTGGACTCGAAGGTTGTAGTTGATTAGTGAGAGGACAAATTTGAGGAGGGTCGATATGAATACTTACAAGAGAAATCTCATCTTGCGCGGAGATATTCTCTATGCCGAGCTGGGTATGGCGGCTGGCTCTGAGCAGGTTGGCTTTCGTCCAGTAGTCGTCATTCAGAATGATGTTGGTAATCGTTATAGTCCAACGGTTATTGTTGCGCCGATGACCAGCAATATCAGAAAAACATTTTGCCAACTCATGTGCATGTAGGTCGAGAGAGTGGTGTACGTCCCTCTCTGGTCTTGCTGGAGCAGCTGCGGACGGTCGATAAGTGCAGACTGGGAGATAAGATCGGCCATGTAAGCAAAAAGCGTTATGCACCAGATTGATGCAGCAGCGGCTATCAGTCTTGGTTTGCGCTCGTTGCAGAAAGACGAGGTGTGACGATGAATGTCGAATTGAATACCGCTGTGGTAATTGATGACTGGCAGGCTGTTGTAAACCGTACTGTGGCGAATTACTTCGATTCGCTTGGCTTTGAACATATGGATCAGGTCCTGGATATGCGCGTCTTTGATCTGCTGAATATGAACCTGCTCGATGCAGTACGAGTCGAGGAAATTATCGTTTGCCTGTATCGCAGTCTGAATCCGAATATCACAGTAGACGAAGCGATGTACTGTGGGGCAATGAATCAGTGCTTCGACTACACCGGATGGAGAAAGGTTCACAGGCAGCTTGAAAAGATTACGGTCGGGGATTTAGTCCTTACGGAGAACATCAACCTCAGAGCGATTCAGCATTTTTATGATGCTATCCGAAAGAAGTTTTTCAAGTCGAGAGAATATGACTGGTGTGAATACCGTTACACAAATTATCAGGACTATGCGGAGAAACGAACAGCAGGAGGTAAGAAAAATGAAGAGAGAAGAAAAAAAAATCTGGTTCCCGTCTGGGAACGGGCAACAATCACGCTGGAAGAAGCTGCTGCCTATACCGGCATTGGTGTCAGAAAGCTGAGAGAAATGACGGACGAGCCGACCTGCGATTATGTCATGTGGGTTGGCAACAGGCGAATGATTAAGCGCCGGAAACTGGATGAGTATCTGGAGAACGCATACCCGTCTAATGCAACTGTGTGATTTGCTTCCGACCACTGCATTTGTACATTGGGAAAACGGGACGTCATTGTTTATGCTATTCCCGTAAGAGAAATTTGATGAAGGAAGGGAAAAACAATGGTATCGAAGAAGAAAGTCAAATCAAAGAACGGCGTTCGCTTTGACAGTAAGCATATCAGGCTACGCACAGGCGAAAGTGAAAAAGATAATGGCACCTATGTTTACCGCTGGACGGATAAAGTCGGAAAACGCCATGCAGTATATGCTCCCACGCTGGCTGAGTTGCGAGAGCAGGAAGAACAGATCATCGTAGACCGGCATGACGGTATTAAAACGAATGTGAAGAACATCACCGTAAATGACCTCTTTGACCTGTGGGTTCAGGTGAAAAGAGGCGTTAAAGACAGTACGATGAAGAACTACATTTATATGTATGAGATGTTCGTGAAGCCAACTTTCGGAAAGAAAAAAGCTGACACAGGTTAAGAAATCAGATGTACGCCGGTTCTACAATCAGCTTGTTGATGAGCGTATCTTGAAAATTTCTACTTTGGACGGCATTCATAACGTTCTCCATCAGGTCTTTGCCATCGCAGTCGATGATGATATGATTCGGAATAACCCGACTGACAATATGCTGCGTGAGCTGAAATCGGCACATGGTCACGAGGTGGAAAAGCGAAAGGCGTTGACCGTTGAGCAGGAAAGGATCTTTCTTGAATATCTCAGGAATTCGCCACGCTACAATCACTGGTATCCGGTCTTTTATATCATGGCAAACACCGGGATGCGTGTTGGCGAGATTACCGGCCTGCGCTGGTGTGATGTGGATTTCAAGGCAGGACTTATCAACGTGAACCATACGCTGGTCTATTACAATCATCGTGATGAGCATGGCTGCTATTTTTTCTATCAATACACCCAAAACCAAGGCAGGTATCCGTGAAATCCCGATGACAGAGGGCGTTGTCGAAGCATTTAAGATGGAGAAAGAGTATCAAGAAGAAAATAATATCATTAGTGTCAGTCATATCGAAGGTTATTCTGATTTTATCTTCGTCAACCGCTTCGGAGAGGTGCAGCATCAGGGAACACTGAATAAGGCACTGCGTAGAATCATGCGGGATTGTAATGGCGAAATCCTTGAAAAAAACAACAATATTGACGATGAGCCGGTGCTCCTCCCTTGTTTCAGCTGTCATGTACTGCGGCATACTTTTTTGCAACGCGTATGTGCGAATCTGGACTGAATGTAAAAGGTCGTGCAATCGGTTCTGGGTCATGCGGATGTAACCACCGCTCTCCAGATTTATGTTACGGTGTCGAACGAAATGAAAAAAGAGGGAGATTTTAACCTACAGTAACTATATCCGGACGGGAGAGCGACAGGTACAAAACATATAAGCACAAAACGGGATCTGCCTAGATGATGAAAATCGCCTGACAGGTCCCTTTTTTCAAATTCGCACATTTCTCATATTGATTTTTTTCGTCTATACTGAATCTCGTTAAAGGAAAGCGAGGTGAGAAAAATGAAAAACAGCCTGGAAATTATGTTCCCAGAGGTCGCAAAACAGTGGTCAACGCGCAATTTTCCTTTACTGCCGAAGGATGTCAGCTATGGTTCCAATAAAAAAAGTTTGGTGGCGTGGAGAGTGCGGACACGAATGGCAGGGCAAGTCCTCATAGCCGAACCGGAAAAAATTCTCCCGGTTGTCCGTACTGTTCCGGAAACCGTGTGCTTGCCGGTTTTAATGACCTTGCATCGAGGTTTCCGGAGATCGCGGCAGAATGGTCGGAGAAAAATTATCCCCTAAGACCAGACGAGGTAACAGCATTCAGCAATAAGAAAGCGTGGTGGAAAAAATGCGGGCATGAGTGGTATGCGCTGATTTCTAGCAGGTCTGATGGGCATGGCTGTCCCTATTGCGAGGATCATAGACTGCTGAAAGGCTTTAATGACTTTGCTTCACAGTACCCGCAGCTCGCTAAGGGAGTGGTCAGAGAAGAATAAGGTCGGAGCAGATGCAGTTACATCAAGCAAGGCGGGGCTTTTTCTGGTGGCATTGCCCATCCTGCGGAGGAGAGTACAGCGCGTGGATTTCATCAAGAATTGATGGCAGCAGATGCCCGTACTGCACTGGACGAGTGGTAGAAGAAAACCTGAACAGCCTGTCAAAGACCCACCCGGCAATAGCAGCAGAGTGGAATTGCGAGAAGAACAGAACGGTTACAGCAGATCAGGTTTCGGCCTTGTCAAAGCAGGAATACTGGTGGAAAAGCAGCTGCGGTCATGAATGGAAAGCAAAAATCTATGATCGAACGGTGCGAAAAAGTGCCATGTCCAAAGTGCGAGCAGGAATTTGTTTATGTACTCCCTCAATTACTTGTCATGCTGTATACAGGACAAAACCATTGGAAAGTGGAGTTCGACACAGATGACTTGACGGGAATCCGCATGGAAATGTATATCCCGGAGTTGAATCTGGCTATCGAAGAAAGAAGTACCGATGAGCGAAATCATGAGCAGAAGGTTAAGAGGTATATTTGCGAGCTGCAAGATGTTCGCTATATCTTGTATGAGCCATTCAAGTCGGCAGAAGATGCGGCAGCATTTATCCGAACGATTTTGAAAGAGCATCATGTACATATTAAGACGGCTGCGGCAGACGATATAGCGCTGTGCAGGGAGAAATATAACTTGCTGAAGAGGAGAAAATTAAGATGACAGATGATATGAGATTGTTGTTGCGGATTCTTTTGGAACAAGAGCTGAGGGAGGCAGAACCAGAGTTGCAGCGCCCCAGAAAGAAACGGGAAGCAGAGCGGGAGGATGGAATCGATTATGTCCCCGGCTGAGAGGGAAAACGAAAAGAATAAAAAAGATACCATGAAGGAGGAGCGAGCTGAGGATCTTCAGCAGGCGAGAAGTGATATGTATTCCACTCATGAAAATGTCGCCTATAACATGAAGAAGGTTCCAATCTGGGAGAAATACGCTTTGTCATTATCCGAAGCAGCTGAATACTTCCACATCGGTACAAGAAGACTTCGACAGATCATTGCAAAGGACAAGTATGCCAAGTATCTGATCTGAACGGCGGACGGGTATTCTTCAAACGAAAAATGTTTGAAGAATATCTGAATAATGAGGTTCAGCTGTTTGGTAATAACAACACTGAATCGTGAGGTGCTGAAATGGCCAGGGAACGAAGAGATAATAAGGGACGTCTGCTTCTGACCGGAGAAGCTCAGATCAGAAACGGCAGCTATACATTCCGATATACGGACGAGAACGGGGTTCGCAAAAAGCATAACCAACTGGAAGCTGCTCCCGGAAGATCAGCCGCCCAAAGGGGATACGAATCCGGAATGTCTGCGTGACATGGAGAACAGGATTACCGACCGGCGCACAAAAGCAATGCCTAAGAAAACGAAAACGGTCAATGCGTTTTGGCAAGAATATATTTCTATGAAATGCGAGATTGCGGAAACAACGCTGGTCCGGTACATTTATCTTTATAACAAGCATATAAAGAACGAGTGGGGAAAAAAGACCGATCCAATCTGTTCGATACTCTGATGTGAAGCGGTTCTATATCAGCAGGCTCAAACATGGCTTGAGCCTTTCTACGCTTGGAAATCTGAACAATGTAATCCATCCGGTGTTTGAGCTGGCCTGTCGAGAGCATTATATCGCCGCAAATCCGGTTGATGGCGTTTATCAGGAGTTCAAAAAAAAAGAAAGGACTGGGAGCCGAAACACAGAGATGCCTTAACTGAGGAAGAACAGGAAAAATTGCTCTCTTACGTTGCTCATACGCTGGATTATCGTGAATTGCTTCCTGTTTTGACCTATTTCGGAACCGGTATTCGCTCCGGCGAACTTGCGGGTCTTACATAGAATGATATTGACTTCAAAAAGAATACGATCAGCATCAACCATACGATGAATTATACTGCTACCCTGGACGGAACGTGTAAGTACACTGTGACTGTGCCGAAGAGTAATACGGGAAAGCGGGAAATCCCCATGCTGACAGAAGTGCAGGGACACGCTGCTGGCGCTGTATGAAAGAAGAAATGATTTCAATGCATATAATCAGATCGTTATTGATGGCTATACGAATTTCGTCTTTCGTGATCTGTACGGTCGCGTTTACTCGAATCATCGCATCAACCGTCAGCTTAAAAAGAATTACGGCGAAATACAATCAGGAGGAACACGCCGAGGCAGAACAAGAAGGCCGAGAGGAAAAACCCCTTCCCCCGATCACATGTCATATGTTGCGGCATACGTTCTGTACGAGGATGATTCTTGGCGGAATAGACTTGAAAACAGTTCAGATTATCATGGGGCACGCAGATGCCGAAACAACCATGCGCGTTTATGCAAACGTGACCAAAGCGCAAGCCCAGAATGAGATGATGCGAATGGAGGGAAAGATGAAGCTGAAGTAGAATTAAGTGGACTTTTGAATGAAAAAAGTGGACATTGAAAGCGTGCTTTCCGAGAAAGACAGTAATTTCTCAGTAAAAACGACGGTTTATATTCATAGACTCTTTTTTTGTGAATGCTATCCTAATAGTTGGCCGCAGGAGATGCGGGAGGTTTGACGGTTACGTTATAATTTGAAAAAAATACGATTGACATACGAGATAAACAGGGCTATGCTTGTATTGCAAAAAGCAAGCTCTTGACAGTGCATAAGGAGGAATTATCATGGCATCACTTTTTTCCAAGAGAGGAACACGCCGAAGCACTGTTCCACAGAATTCTGAGCAATCGGGTGCAGAGCAGCAGTTGTACGAAACCTTCTGCATGGAGCAGGAGAATGCATCGTTTGAGGATGGCGGCGGTGCAGAGTGCAGCTTTGCGAAAGCGCTTTTGCAGGCTTACGAGAACCGCGATATTTCCGCGCTGACGATTGCGCTATGCAATAACACGATGTTCGATCTGCTGCGCACAGCCTATCTTATTCCGTATCGCTTTCATGGCAAAAACGGCGGGAATCCCAGACTGCTGACCGATGCGAACGGTGAGGTGCGCGAGGAATACCGCAATGCCGTCTCGGCACGAGAGCTGCGCAAGTTCCACGATATTTACCGTCAGCACCCGTCTGTACCGCGTGCGGCGCTCTACCTGGCCGATGGCAGTCATCTGCGCCACAAGTACACCAAGGACATGCAGGTGCGGGAGATGTATTCGCCGTCCCGCCGCGGCGTGCTGACGCTGTACGCGCTGCCGGATACGGTCGAGCAGGGTCTGACCGAAGCACAGGCGTACAAACATCGTCTGGGACGCATTCAATGAAATCCAGCAGAGATGTCCGACCGCGATGGTATTCTACGGTCAGGACACCGGCTACAAGTTGCAGAAAAGCCACGATGAACTGGGCGTTCTGCTGCCGCTTAAGGAGTTTGAACATAACATCCTGGAGCATCTTGAGCAGGTGGACGGCATTGTGCTGCGCTGTCGTGAGGAGATGATCCATCAGGCTGGCAAAGACTCGCTGCCGCTGTAAAAAGCATAACAAAACCGCTGCTATGAGGAAAACTCACAGCAGCGGTTTTGGCTTGTCTGCAGAAAATCAGGTGCAGTAACGGAACATCTTATCCGTCATAATGCGGGCGAAGATCAGTCCGAGCGGAAGCGCGAAAATGATCAATGTGGCAGACGCGAACCACGAAGCGGAAATGCTCAGGTTCATCATACCGAGATTGTAAATTGCGCGGTAGAGATACAGGCCGGGCACCATAATCACAATAGACGGCACTGTAATCGCGATGCGCGGAAAACCGGAGTGCTTTTTTGTACGCAGAAGCCAGCAGTCCGGCGATCATGGCCGCGAAAAATGCGGCAGCCGCAGGCGGAAAAGATGCAAGGTCGACCAGCTCCAGACGCAGCGTGTTGATATTGCGCCGATAACCGCGGCGGACATCGCCAGTGGTACCGGGCTGTTGAACATGATCGAAAAAAGCCGAACACACCGCAGAAGCTGGTGAGCAGGCGGAATACGATATATTGCAGCATGCTGAGGTTCAGCGGCAGAAAAATCTACCGGTTTGAGGTGCAGCGCGAGCGCCATCAGCCATGCGGCCATCGTGGCAATCAATACGATCATTACCGCGTAGCTGAGCCGTTCGAGACCTGACCGCATATCCAGCTTGCCATGTCGATGCCGCTGGTGATAAACGGAAATCCGGGAATGATGAACAGCATGGAGCAGATGTAGCCGGCTTCGTGCTGGACATTGATGCCGCAGGTCATCTCGGCAATCTTGAGACAGCCCGCGTACACCAGACAGGCTGCTGCGACCGAAACAGTCGTGCAGAGCACAAGCGTCAGATGGTGCTTGGACAGCTTGCAGCGCACGGCGTTGCCGATACCCGCGCCAAAAGAATGCGAAGTATCATCTCGACCCAGCCGCCGCCGAGCAGAAACGTAAATGCACCGCAGGCGAGGGCAGCCGCCAGACCGAGCATCAGTGGCGAATACAGTCCGTGCACCTGCTCGATTTCGTCAAGGTGGGTGTGCAGCTGCTCGCCGGTCATACGGGAGCAGATGTCGGCAAACTCAGCGACGAACTGCTCGAGTCGGTTGAGCTTTGAGGTGTTGACGCCTGTGCTGGTCAGCGTGAGCGTTTGCGAAAATGCCTGTTCACCGTCAAAGCAGGTGTATTCAATCGAGGTCAGGCCAATGTCGGCTGCACAGACCAGTCCCAGCTCCTCCGCGAGCGTGTTCATCGAACTGCGGACACGCCATGCACCGGTGCCGCATGAGAGCAGCATCAAGCCGGTGCGGCCGATGACGGAGGCCTTCTCGCGCGCAAAGGTGCGGCAGAGATCGGTAGAGTAGCATCATGTGATGTGTAATCGTGCCACGCAATGTGCATGTGGTTGGGGCGAAAAGCAGTTTGCGGCATAGTAATACACTTCCTTATATGGCTGTATTGTAGTCGTTCTGTGCAGTAAAGTCAATAGATGAATGTAGAAAAGGATACCAAGAAACACGAATGCGTAATTGAAAAAGTGCAGAAAACGGCGTAACCGCTACAGGCTGTTGTTAAAGAGGTCTGTTTTTATACTCTCGTATTCTTGATGCCTGTAAACGGATCCGTCTATTCGATCGTCATTGTCTGGTCGCACATTTGTAAGCGCGTTAACCGGAGGATTTGTCTATCTTAAGCGCCAGAAAAAAATGGGTTCTGTGAGCGTTGACCCATTTTTTTATTGTAATAAAGTGATTATGCGGAAAAGGCAGGACGAATATCTTGCTTGATACCCGTCAAAAGATTCCCTGTTCTTTTTTGCCCAAGTGACACGAGTAACTTCCTCTACAAATGCCTTTTCTTTAGGCGTAGCAGAATAATACCGGATGCCGAATTGCTGGCAGATGTCGAACAATAGGTCAGTATAAGCCATGTCGTATTGGGAAGGCATAGCAAAGTATCCGCCAGCCTGCTCTGCTAATTCATCAATTATATACATGGGATCATTTTGCTTCATCTTCGTTGACCTCCTCCACAAGATACTTTGAGAAAAAGTTGTTGCCTCATCAGCAAGCATAAAGCGGCTTCGGACCACCGTTGGTTATGCTCGGGTACGATAGCACCAAAGTCTTCTGCGTAATGCTTCGCAAGTTCATCGGTTTTTGCATCGAACACAACATCACCTCGGCAACCGTTGTCTATGGAATATTGATGCAAAATGCAATTAGTGCAGCGCCGATACCGCTGTATTTGCGCTCGGATTTTCGGTGAGACTGGATTGCTATGCGGAGCGCTTTCTGCATACAAGACATAGACATATGGTGAACAACAATAATGTCTGTCGTTTTAACTTTTTACTGATACCGCTTCCAGTCAGGGACGCTCGTCAGCTTCGTCCAGCTTTTCGCCGACTTCGCCCCTGACGGTTGAAGTCGTGGGTTCGTGGCCTCCTGCACGGCGAGATAGTGCCAGTCGGACGGCTTGTTGTCCGGCCACGTTACCATGCTGTCAGCAGGTCGCTTTTGCTCTGCGGCATACGGCAGAGTACGCGGTTGATCATGGTCATAGCTTCAGCGCGGGTGATGCGGGCGTCGGGGCGGAATATTGCCGGTAGCGAAATCAGCCGAACACAGCCGCTTTCTCACCGGTCGTTTTCGCCAGTGACCGGAAATGTCGGAAAAGCTGCCGCTGTTCTTCCCCGACCGGTTTGGTGAAGCGAGCAGATCGCCGCAAACTCCGCACGGGTGATCGAGGCATCGGGGTCAAGCGGTCCGCACGGCCCTTGACGATACCGAGCTTTGCCATCGTGGAAACCGCCTTGTTGTGCCACTGGCCGTCCGAAACATCGGAAAAAATCGTTGTCGGCGGTCAGATTTCCGTCGCGAATGTCCGGATTTGAGCAGTCGGAAGAAGATCGTTACGGTCTCCGCGCGGCTGATATTGCCCTCCGGGTGCACCTTGCCGTCCGGGTAACCGGCCAT
>VOFF01000245.1_pt1 | contig 110338 bp, 154 predicted proteins | sample 5384061 | NCBI WGS metagenome assembly VOFF01 (sample SAMN12384725, study PRJNA508395) | human gut metagenome | isolation source: healthy gut E | host: Homo sapiens | reverse complement strand
CCTTCATCAGCCCAATGGTTCCAATTGAGATCAGGTCCTCCTGGTCGCCGGGCTGGGCGTAGTATTTCTTGCCACATGGGCCACCAGTTCTTCAAAGTGAACACCCTTGCCAGGACGTAAAGGGACTGCTGGATTTTGGAGGAGTAAGATGTTTTTTGCGGAAATATCAGCACATGGAATAAAAACAACCATTCGCCGCGGCTGACCGATGTTCCGGCAACGGTGGTGGCAAAGCGCACGGAAGTTTCTCGCCACCATACGGACAATACGATGATGCATACGTTCACGACCTATTATGTGACCTTTCAGGTGGAGAGCGGCGACCGCATGGAGCTTACCGTAAGTGGTTCGGACTACGGAATGCTTGTGGAGGGCGACATTGGAAAGCTGAGTTTTCAAGGCACCCGCTATCTTGGGTTCCAGCGGAACTGAGTGTTTCTGCACTGCTGCCCAACTGGATGAATCGTAAGTTGAACAAGGCAGGATTACACACAAAAAAAACATCTGCTGCCCCTTTGCCGGACGTAACAGCCTCCGGCGTGGGACAGCAGATGTTTTCCTTTTTACGATGCAGTCAGATTCACTCCGCAATGGGCATGGTCTGGTAGAACCAGTCCTCAATGGCCTTGCGGGTCCGGGCGAAGAACTGCTTCACCGGGCAGGCAGCGTCACGGGCTTCCTGCTCCAGATCCGTGCCTGCGGGGAAATTGCGGATGACGGTATAAGCCACCGACTGCGGCGGCAGCGACATCATCACGGCAGGGTCGTGCACCACACAGATCTGCTCCCCTACTGCAAGGGTAGCGGGATCGGAGGTGGTCTTTTCGTCATGGTCCTGCCACTGGGTGCGCTCAGTGATCACCATTTCATAGGTCTCCTGCCCCTCTGCGGTCACCAGTACAGACTCCACTGTACCGTCCGCAGCGCGGCGGTCGATCTCTTCTACCGTACCATAGTAGTAGAGCCGCTCCGAAAACAGTGCCGAGGCAGCGGGCAGTGCACTGACACTGAGCAGCAGCACTGCAAGCAGACAAAAAGAACGAGCGATAGGTCTTTTTCATAAAAAGCCTCCATTTTTCATGTTGAAGCGGGAGCACCCGCCGCATGGCGCTCCCGGATGCCTTATTCTAACACAACTCTTGTCGGATTTCTATATCCAGGCTTAACCGGCGAAAAAATATCGCAAAAGGCATCGCGTCATAACCCTCTCAGTCAGCTGCGCTTTGCCTGAGAGGGTGAAAAAAACAAGCCCGGAAGGCACACAGACCTTCCGGGCTTGCACTTTTGACGATGCGCTGTGCGCATCTCAGACTACTTTACAGCTGGCAGGCGGTATCGTAGCCGGTACGGATGGCGTTGGAGATATCTGCAGCCTTGCCTGCGGCATCGCCGATGGCATACACCGGGATATTGGCATTTTCCAGCGCAGCAGCGTTAAACTCATTGGAGCGTGCGCCCATAGCCAGCACGATGTAATCGCAGGGGATGGTCACCTCTGCGCCGTCCTTGTTCTCACAGACAACGGCATCCATGCGGAATTCCTTGACCTTGTGGCCGGGGTACTGCTCCACACCGTAGGTCTTGTAGTTTTCCAGCAGGGTAGGCAGAATGGTGGTGCTCTCGCCTGCTGCGATCTTGTCCATCATCTCAATGACGGACACCTTGCAGCCCCGGGCAGCCAGATACTCTGCGGTCTCGCAGCCCACCATGCCGCCGCCGATGACAGCCACGGTGCCGTAGACCTGCTGCTCACCGGCCAGCACCTTCCAGGCATCGACCACGTTCACGCCGTCAATGCCGGGGATGCGGGGTGCGGCGCTGTGGCCACCCACAGCGTTGATGACAGCCTCTAAACCGGCCTCCTTCAGCTGCTCTGCCGTGCGGGTCTGGCCCATGCACAGGTGCACCCCGGCATTGCAGACCGCGCGGATCAATCGATCCTGTGCGGCGCGGCGCATCTCCTCCTTGCGGGGGGCACGCAGGCGATGTTCAGCTGACCGCCCAGAGAGGTGGTCTTCTCAAACAGGGTCACATCGTGACCGCGCAGGGCTGCCACACGGGCAGCTTCCAGACCGGCAGGGCCGCCGCCCAGAACAGCCACCTTCTTTTTCTGTGCGGCAGGCTGGATGCTGCGGCTGTTCTCATAGCCATTTTCGGCATTGAGCACGCAGGACAGGAACTGGCGGTTCTGGATGGCATCGGTGCAGCCCTTGTTGCAGCTGATGCAGCGGCGAATATCGCAGGCCTTACCGGCAGCGATCTTTGCGCCCCAATCAGGGTCTGCCAGCAGCGGACGGCCAACAGCCACCATATCAGCCATGCCGCTCTCGATGACACGCTCTGCCATCTCGGCATCCACGATACGGCCCACGGCGCTGACCGGCACGTTGACAGCCTTTTTGATGTCCCCGGCGATCCTGACAAAGAAGCCGTAGGGCTGCACACCCATGGGAGGAATGGTATCGGCCATGTTGCCGGTGTGGTTGGCCTGGGCAACGTGGAACATATCCACGCCGTCCTCCACCAGCCACTGGGCGAACTGCACCGCATCGGCCTCGTCGATGCCGCCCTTGCCGCGCTGCGGGGTGACGATGGACAGCTTGTAGTCGATGATCATCCCCGGCACAGCCTTGCGGATGGCCCGGGTCAGCATCCGAGCAAAGCGAACCCGGTTCTCCAGACTGCCGCCGAACTTGTCGGTGCGGTGGTTCATCCGGGTAGAGCACAGGCAGCCGTTCAGGCGGTCGCCGTGGATCTGGATCACGTCGATACCGGCTTTCTGCGCCCGCACCGCGCAGGCGCACATCTTATCGATGATGGCCATCAGCATTTCCTCGCTGACCTCATCGGTAAAGAACATCATGTCGTGATGCAGGCGCTGACGCATCTCGTCAAACTTCTTCTGCATGAACAGGCTGTTGATGGCATCCACATCGTACTCCGGGTGGAAGAGCTGGACACCCAGCTTGGCACCGTAAGCGTGGACGCTGTCGGCCAGCTCCTTGAAGGCCGGGATCTGGCTGTCGTCAAACAGCTTGGGGGTAGGAGAAAAGCTGTTGATGGGTGCCACATCGCCCAGAACGATGTAACCCACGCCGCCCTTTGCCAGACGGGTGTAAAAGCCCATGTCCTGCTCGCTGATCATGCCGTTCTTCTCGTAGCCGGTGGTCAGCGGGGGGGGAACATGATGCGGTTCTTAAAGGTCTGTCCGCCCACTACAATGGGCTGCAGGATCATGTTTTCCATACAAATGCCTCCTTACAGATGTGCTTTGATGAATGCTGCGGTCTTTTTTCTCCACGACGGCACGGGCTGCCAGCGTGGCAAAGTTGTGGCCGCCGCCTGCAATGGTGTCCACCTCGGGTGCAGTGTACACCTGTGCGTAACGGCTGCAGGTGCCCTCGTCCACCAGACGGTCATCGTCGGCGCGCAGCAGCAGCACCGGGCCGTTGTAGCCCTTGGCCTCGGTAAAGGGATCGGGGTGCTTTGCCATCTCGTAGTTAAAGGCCATCTTGTAGCACAGACCCTCCATGTCGGCGTAGTCCTTGCCGGTCTGGGTCACACCGTCGGCGCGCTGGGCGCAGCCGAACCACATCCCGGCGCCCGGGCACAGCAGGATCAGGCCGTGGGGCTGGATCACCGGAGCGCAGGAAGCGGCAATGTAGCCGCCCATGCTCTGGCCGGAGAGGAACAGCTTTTCGCTGTCCACATAGGGCTGCTCAGCTGCCCATGCAAAGATATCCTGTGCATCGGTGTGCAGGCCGTCGAAGCTCATATCCTCGAACTCGCCGTCACTCTCGCCGTTGCCGTAGAAATCAAACCGGGCGCTGCCGATGCCCTGCACTGCCAGAGCGCGGGACAGGTGGGTGTACATGGACTTGTAGCCGCTGCAGCTGCCGGCAAAGCCGTGCAGATGCACCACAAAGGGTACCTTTGCCCTCCGTATCAGGCAGGGTCACGATGCCGCGCAGGGTGTGGCCATTGCGGTTTTTAAACTGAACCTGTAAAATCTTCATGGTTTACTTGCTCTCCTTTGCGGCGCGGCGGCTCTTCAGCTCTGCCAGCATCTCGGCCGTCTTCTGCTTGGTCAGGGGGTAGACGAAGAACAGGATGGCCACTGCAATGCCGTAGCCCAGGAAGTAGACGCCGGTGTAGCTCTTCCAGATGGCGTTCACAACACCTGCGGTCTGCACAGCGCCTGCGGTAACGTTGTAACCGATGGCACCCAGCACAAAGCTGGACAGGCTGCCGGAGATGGCGCTTGCGAGCTTGCGGAAGAAGGAGTAGGTGGAGTAGACGATGCCCTCGTTGCGCTCGCCGGTCTGCAGCTCATGGTAGTCGATGGCATCGTTGACCATGGCCCAGATCAGCACCTGCATACCGGAAGCGCCCAGGTAGCAGATACCGTTGATGACGATGAAGGCCACGGGGTTATGGATGGGGAAGAAGAACAGGATGCCGAACACGACGGCGGCAAAGCCTGCGCCCATGCAGCACCACTCCTTCTTGCCGAGCTTGTTGGCCAGAGGCTGGGTGATGGCAAAGGACAGCACAGCGTACAGAACGCTCAGCATACCGGAGACAGCCTGAATTTTAACGTTGCCGAAGAAGTCCTTGTACAGGTAGGTGTTCAGGCCGTTGACCACGGATGCACCGATCATGCCGGTCAGGCTGAAGAACATCACGCCCAGCAGGGCTTTGTTGTGGGAGATCTCCTTGAGAACGTGCAGGTAGTTCAGCTTTTCGCCCTGCGGACGCTCAGGCACTTCCACACGCTCCTTGCACCACACGCAGGTGATCTGCAGGCACAGCAGGCCCAGCATAGCGCAGATGCAGGCCAGCATCAGGAAGCGGCCAGCCACAGGCTGGTTGTCCACATACAGGAACAGGGGGCCGACCATGACCATGACGGTCATAAAGATGGTGCCGCCCAGGCTGCGGTAACGGGACAGGGCGGTGCGCTGGCTCACATCATCGGTCATCACGCTGGACAGGGTGCCGAAGGGCACGTTGACGCAGGTGTACAGTGCCTCATACAGCACATAGGTGATGAACATGTAAGCCAGACGCAGACCGTAGCTGATGTTGCCCACATTGACAAAGGCCAGCACACACAGCACTGCCATGGGGAACGAGAAAGCGCGAATCCACGGGATGAACTTGCCGCCCTTGGTGGCCTTGCGGGGGTCCACGATAGCGCCGATGATGGGGTCGTTGACGGCATCCCAGATCTTGGTGATCAACAGCAGGATACCCACATGGAAGGGGTTGACCTGCAGGATCAGGGTGTAGAAGATCGACAGATACATGGCGCGGTACTGCTCCGTGAAGCAGCAGCCCAGATCGCCCAGTGTATAGCCGATCTTGTCCTTCATGGAGAAGGGCCGAACGGTCTTTTTTCTGGTCCATTGCGTTTTATCCTCCTTAAAAAACAGATGAAACCACGAGGCTTTTCACACAAGCCTCTTCTCTTCGATTGCATTATACGTTAATTTTGCGTCAAAGCATATCCAAAAAATGATTGAAAACTATCGCAAATTGATGTATTATGCAATTATGACAGTTGTACTTTTCAGTTGTGTACAACAAACTGTCGCATCTGACAGTTCCACGGAGGGAATTTTGGTGAATTATACAGCCAAACGTTATCTTTTTTGAACAAAGCACGGTTCGGGAATTCCTTTCGGGCGCGTATTATGACCTGTTTCTGGTCATACGGGGCAGCGGTGTGTTCCGGTGCAGCGAGGTGGTGCTGCCCGCCCAGCAGCAGAACCTGATCATCCTCAAGCCCGGGCAGGGCGGCAGGCTGGAATATGCCGGAGCCTACGGCCCGCTGGAGATCATCCGGGTGCAGTTGTCTCCCCAGATGCTGGCGCAGTTGTCGGATGAGGACACTGACTTTGAAAAAAGCTTCAACGTGGTGCCCTTCCGGCAGGTGGCTGTCCGACCGGACAGCCAGATCTATATGCTGCTGAAAAAATCTTGCCCGGAAGCTGCTGGTGCTCCCCCAGGAGAGCAGCCAGTTCGGCGCGGCGGCGTTCGAGCACGGCATCCTGCAGATGTTCGTGGTGCTGGCACTGCGTGCCTGCATCCATGCCGAATTCCACACCGCTTCGGTCAGCCGCCACCACCTGATGCTGGATGAGGTATTCCTGTTTATTCAGTCGCACCTCACCGAGGAACTGACGTTGGAGCGTCTGGAAAAGGAGTTTTTCGTCTCCCGGGAGCATATTGCTCGGGAATTCAAACGCCAGACCGGCCAGACCGTACACCGCTATATCGTAAAGGCCCGGCTGGACCGCTGCTGTGCCCTCATTGAGCAGGGCCTCCCCATCACTGAGGTGTACAAGACCAGCGGCTTCGGGGGCTACAACCACTTTTTCCGCGCCTTTACAAAGGAGTACGGCATGACCCCCAAGGAATATTTCAGCACCACCTGGCAGGATGCCCGGGGATGAGCCTTTGCAAAAGAAGTCCCGGCTGCAATTTTTGTGCAGGCTGAAACGTATCCTGTATAAAACGGCAGCTGCCGTTTTTCAACGAACGATTTCCATTACAGACAGGAGGAAAGCTCTATGAAATTTTCTGCTGATTATCGTGCCCTTTGCGCTGGATGCCCTGCGTGGCAGATGGAAGACAGCTGTTCTGGCCGGACTGGTTGCCAGTGTGCTGGGAGCCAACATTGTGGGCAGCTCAGGCAGGGTCATCTCCAACATGAGCCAGAACGCCAACGGCGACACCCCGGGGTTTGCCGGGCTGTTTTCCACCGGCAGCGGCGGCGTGCTGGCGGTTCTCGTGATCTGCATCCTTGCCTGGGCAGTGTTTACCTTCATCGTGAGCGGTGCGGTGCGGCTGGGCTACGCCCGGTTCAACCCTGAACCTTGCAGACGGCAGGGACGCTGCCCTCTCCGACCTCGCTTCTCAGAAGCACCGCCTGTGGGACGGCTTCTGCATGAATTTCCTGCAGGGGCTTTATGTGGCGCTCTGGTCGCTGCTGCTGTTCATCCCCGGCGTAGTAAAAGCCTACAGCTATGCCATGACCCCCTATATCATGGCCGAGCACCCCGGCCTGACGGCCAACGAAGCCATCACTGAATCCCGGCGCATCATGGACGGCAACAAGTGGCGGCTGTTCTGCCTCGATCTCAGCTTTCTGGGCTGGGAGCTGCTCTGCACCCTGCCCATGCTGATTGGTTTCTCTCTCGTCTTTGCCTTCACCGCTCGGCGGATACGGTCCTTGTTCCGCTGATCCTGCTGTCCATCCCGCTGAGCGCCGGCTTTTTCTTTCTGCACCCCTACGAGGAAGCGGCCTGGGCGATCTTTTTTACCGGGATATCACCGCTGCACCTTCTGACACCGAGGAAATCTGAGAATGAAACATACCGCCTGCTATCACCTGCCCGGGCTCTTCGAGTTCTACGAGCTCTACCGCCTGTTCCTGCCCCTGTTCCGGGAGCACCGGGAATATTTTTATGACTGGTGCGAGATCGGCTCCATCTACGGCGCTCCGCCGGATTGCATCTGGGGCGGGGGGCCGCGTGGAGGCCGGGGAGCACTCCCCCCGAAGTTCTGGCTCTGACCCAGGAATACGGCATCTCTGCCCGGCTCACATTCAGCAATTCCCTGCTCCGCCCGGAGCACCTTTCAGACCGGAAATGCAACGCAGTGTGTCAGCAGTTTGCCCAGCGGGGCACTGTGCAGAATGGGGTCATCGTCCACTCCGAGCTGCTTTTGAACTACCTGCAGCAGCATTACCCGGAGCTTTATCTCGTATCCTCTACCACCAAGGTCCTGACGGATCTTCAGGCGTTTCAGGCAGAGGTCCGGCGGCCGGAGTTCCGGTATGTCGTGCCGGACTTCCGGCTGAACAAGTCCTTCGATGCCCTGGATACGCTCTCCCAGCCCGAAAAGGACAAGGTAGAATTTCTCTGCAACGAGTGCTGCTGGTTCGGCTGCACCGAGCGCAGGCGCTGCTACGAAGCCGTCAGCCGCAAAAATCTGGGGGAGGTCTGCGAACATCGGTGCACCGCCCCCGGCGCGCAGGAGGGCTACCGCTTTTCCAAGGCGATGGAAAACCCCGGGTTCATCGGCACTGCGGACATCCGGGAGCGCTATCTGCCGTTGGGCTTTTCCAATTTCAAGCTGGAAGGGCGCGGCCTGGGCAGTGCGCTGGTGCTGGAGTTTCTGCTCTATTATCTGACCCGGCCGGAGTATCAGATCCACGTCCGGGAGGCGATCTATCTGGACAACATGCTGGATCTCTTTTAAGGGTTGCACCACCGGCGCAGTGTGGTATAATCAGCATAACAGAGCACTTGCAAGCGGCGCTCTGTTCCGTCCAATCCAAGTCAGGAGGAGATCGTTATGGAATTCACTCAGCTTATTGCACAGCGGTATTCCTGCAAAAATTTTTGGTGCAGGCAAGGTAGACGCTGCAGCACTCCACACCATTCTGGAAGCCGGTCGGCTGGCACCCACCGCCAAGAATACCCAGGAACAGCGCATCTACGTCGTTCAGTCCGAAGAAGGGCTGGCAAAGATCGATGCTGCCACTCCCTGCCGCTACGGTGCCCCCGTTTGTCTGGTGGTCGCCTATGACAAGAACCACACATTTACTTACCCCGGCGAGCGGATGAACTCCGGCATGGAGGATGCCGCCATCGTGGCCACCCACCTGCTGCTGGGCGCTGCCAATGCAGGCGTGGACAGCTGCTGGGTCAACTTTTTTTGACCCGGACAAGCTGGCAAAAGCGCTGGGTCTGCCCGAAAACGAAGAGATCGTGATGCTTCTTGATCTGGGCCACGCTGCCGAGGGTGCAGGCCCCCTGCCCAACCACAGCTCCCGCAAGCCTCTGTCTGAAACCGTCACGTTCCTGTAACATCACAGGGATGCAAAAAAGCCCCCGCACGTTGGTTTTCCGGCCAACATGCGGGGGCTTGTGTTTTATTCCAGTTTTCAGTTCTGCGGGTGGACGATATCCCGCCAATCCAGATCTCCACGCTCCAGACCGTGGATGAGCACCTCCGCGGTGGCGATGTTGGTGGCCAGCGGGATGTTATGCACATCACACAGGCGCAGCAGGGTCATCTCGTTGGGCTCGCTGGGCTTTGCGTTGATCGGATCGCGGAAGAACAGGAGCAGATCGACCTCATTGCAGGCAATGCGGGATGCGATCTGCTGATCACCGCCCTGAACACCTGCCAGAAAGCGCTGGATCTGCAGGCCGGTGGCTTCAGAGATCAGCTTGCCGGTCGTGCCGGTGGCCACCAATTTATGCTGGCTCAAAATCCGGCAGTATGCCGTACAGAACTGAACCATCAGCTCTTTTTTTTTTTGGAGTCATGCGCAATCAGTGCAATCGTCATCGGTCAACCTCTCCTTTGTTTTGCCAGTGGGCATTTTCTTGCATATATCATAGTATCACAGTTTCCGTTCTTTTACAACCGTTTTTTAGACAAACTTCATACTTTTTTCGGAAAAAAAGCGCCAGAATTCACCAAAAGCAGTGTTTCAGCGTTTTATCCTTCTTCAATTGTCTAGAGCATCCTGCCCGGCAGGTGCGGTCTCCCTGAGCAGCATCCGTGGTGCCTGCGGCGGGATCTGTGGCCGTATCCGTGCCGGTTTCGGTCTGGGCGGGGGCAGTCTGGTCAGCGGGAGTGCTGTCTGCGGCGGTCTCCTGCTTGCCGATGGTGCCATCCTCATTCAGGCTGCCGTCCTTCATGGCGTAGTAGGCGTCGAAGATGTCGGCCACGAGGTTGCCGGCGCGGGCGCCGCCGCCGTACTCGATGACGATGCCGAGGGCGATCTCAGCGTCCTCGGCCGGGCCGTAGGCCACCATCATGGTGTTGGTGTAGTGCTTGCGGGTGCTGCCGACGTAGTACGTCTCGCTGCGCTGAGGGGTGCCGGTCTTGCAGGCGATGGTGACGGGGTAGTTCTTCAGGCCCGACATCGTCTCCGACACGCCGATCATGCCCTGCCGCACGAGGTCGAAGGTGTCGCCCCGGTCCTCGATGACGTCCATCACCTCGGGCTGGGTCTCCTGCAGGACTTTGCCGGTGTTGGAATCCAAAATCGCCTTGACAAAGTGGGTACGATAACGGGTTCCCCGGTTGGCAATGGTGGCGGCATAGGTCGCCAGCTGCACTGGCGTGACCACCGTGTTGCCCTGGCCAATGGCCGCCTGGATATCCAGGGATTCCATATAGTTGGAGTCGTTCTTGGTGGTCAGGTGGCCTGTGGCCTCGCTGACCTCCACGCCGGTGCGCTGGCCCAGGCCCAGCTTATAGGCGTAGGCATCGTAAACATCACTGGTCAGGCGGCGGCCCACATCATAGAAGAAGATATTGCAGCTCCACTTGATTGCGTTGACCACATCAATGGGGCCGTTGCCATGGCCGTGCTGTGTACATTTGGGGCGGTAATCCTTATAGTAGGTATAGACCCTGGTACAGTTGACCGTGGAATAGCGGTTAATGAGCCCGGTATCCAGCGCGGCGATCACCACAGCGGGTTTGAAGGTGGAGCCGGGGGTGTACAGGCCCTGCAGCGCCCGGTTGAACAGGGGCAGGCTCTCGTCCGCGCTGTACTCGCTGTACTGGGTGGCATACAGGTTCTGGTCAAAGCTGGGGTAATTGGATGCGGCCAGCACACTGCCGTCCTTCACATCCAGCACCACGGCGGCACCGGCGGCGGCTTTCATGCTGCCGGTGTTGTAGACCCGGTTGATCATGTCGATGTTCTCGGCCAGTGCCTTGTCCACCGCCTTCTGGAACCGGCTGTCGATGGTCAGCTGCACGGTGTGGCCCGGCTCTGGCACAGTGGTCAGGGCCGTATCCACAATGACCCCATCGGAGTTGCGGGTGATAGTCTCCACGCCATCCTTGCCCCGCAGTTCGTCCTCATAGGCCGATTCCAGGCCCGAGATGCCGATGATGTCGTTCATGTTGTAGCCTTTTTTTTCGCGCAGGGGGTAGGTGGTCTGGCCGTTTTCATCGGTCACCTTCCACTTTTCAGCGGTGATCTTGCCCACCCGGCCCAGCACATGGGGCAGCACCGTGGATTGCTCATAGCTGCGGGTACTTGTTTCCACGATCTCCACGCCCGGCAGCGAGAGGCTGTGCTCCTTGATGGTCGCTACGGTGGCCTCGCTGACGTTTTCCGCCATGATAAAGTTGTTCACATTGGAAAACGCCTGCAGCTGCATCTCGTAATGGATGCCGCCCAGCGTGCGCTGCCAGCTCAGCGGATAGCTGGCAAGGTCGTAGTCCTCCACCAGCTTCTCCATCACATCATTGGCCGTTGCATACTGCTGTAAACCAAGATTGTCCTTCATGGCGGCAAGGGCTTTCTGATCTCTGGTGCTGCCCTCTTCGGCGGTAAAGGTATAATTGCCCGCTGCATCCGGCTGGCTGATGAGCAGAGTATCGTTCCAGCTCTCACCGTTGGCACGCAGCAGCTCGACGATCTTCTGGAAGCATCCCGTCCAGATCTTCGTCTCCCATCAGCAGCTTGTTGAGCACCACGTTGTAGCCCGTGACGCTGGTGGCAATGCGCTCCCCCCGGCTGTCCACAATGTCACCGCGTGCCGCCGTGACCGTAAACTTGTAGTCGGTGGTGTTGGTTGCCTGGGATTTGAAATCATCCCCGTTGACCAGCTGCAAAAGATGAGCCGCAGCCCGTACAGCAGCATCAGGATGCAGGCGGCGGCAACGAGAACACGCATCCGCCGGATGGCGGTTTTCCGTTCTTCTTGGTTCATGGATTCTCCTTCCGGCGCGGGGTGCGTTACACCACGCCGTTGTCGATCTTAAATTCTTCGTGGATGCGGCGCACGACCCCGAACAGAGGGAAGCAGACGGGCACCGAGAGCGTCGCCGTGGGCAGCACAAACCACAGCCAGCGGCTGGCCGCGCCGCTGTAACCGGGCATGTAGTAGAAAAACAGCCAGTCCAGCGTGAGCACCAGCAGGGCGGCAGCAGACGCAATGAGTGCAAAGTTTGCGGCCGAATTCTTGAAGTAGAGCTGCATCACCGCCGAAACGGCAAAGCAGAGCAGCAGCAGCTCCAGCGCCAGCATGCCCACGGTGCGTCCGGCCAGCCAGTCCCACATCAGGCCGCAGACCGCCCCAAAGACAGCCCCGGCGAACTCGCCCTCAAACACGGCGACCGCCAGCGCCAGCGGCAGCAGCCAGAGCGGCTTTGCCGCCCCGAACTGGAACAGCCCGGGCGTGGTCTGCAAAACAGCACAAAGAAGGCCCAGCAGCGCATAGCAGATCCATTTGACGATCTGGCCCCGGCTGCGTTTCCGGCGTGATTCCATCAGGGTCCCTCCTCAGAAACTGGTAATGATGAACGCATGGCGCACCGTGCGGGGTCGGTACCGGGTTTGATGACGGCAATGGTCGATTTGCCGCTGACCTCGGGCACCAGTTCCTGTACCACGCCCACCAGCAGGTCAGCCGGGAACACCCCACCCAGCCCGGTGGTAACCACCTGGTCGCTTTTCTCCGTCAGGGTGTTGCGCGCAAGGTTGGTCAGCACGCACAGGCCGTCGGTGGCATATTCGGAGCTGCCGGTGACGATGCCGTTGTCACGGGTGCGGGATACCACGCCCGCCGCGTTGAAGTTGGGGTGAAGAACGGTCATCACCTTGCAGCTGGTGGGCTCAGCCTCCACCACCATGCCGATCAGGTAGCCCTTATCACTGATCACGGCATCGTTGACGGCCACGCCATCCAGCGTGCCGCGGTCCAGCGTGAAGCCATAGAAGGAATCCAGCGGGTCACGGCCAATGACAAAGCTGGAAAGATAACTCATCTCTGGCCGCTGGCTCTGGATGCTTTCCAGTGCCTTGTAGGCCTGGTTCTCGGCCTTGACGCGGTCGTAATCCACCATCTGCTGGCGCAGCTCGGCGTTTTCGGCCTTGAGCGTCTCGTTTTCAGCCATCACGTCATCGATGCTGGTGTACTTTTCCCACAGGAGGCCACACCGCCGCTGACCACAGCAGCCACTTTCTGGAATGGAGCAGCCGCCACGCTCAGCAGCTCCTGCGGAGCGGCAGTCAGGCGGCCGTTGGCACCGGCGTAGGCCATGATGCCCACCAGAAACACCGCGATGCCCACCAGGATCTTGAATTTCCAGGTATCGAAAAAGTCTTTCAAGGGGTTTTCCTCCGATTGCAAAAAGGGCGCGGACAGCCCAGAGCCGTCCGCACCCTCTGTTACATCGTTACATATGAGCTCCATCGGTGTCCAGCACGTCGTGCAGAACATCCACATGATCCAGCACCGCACCGGCACCCTTGGCCACGCAATCCAGCGGGTCCTCCGCAACATGGACATCGATGCCGGTCTCGCTCTGGATCAGCTGATCCAGGCCCCGCAGCAGTGCGCCGCCGCCCGTCAGGGTGATGCCGTGGTCGATGATGTCGGAGCTCAGCTCAGGCGGGGTGCGCTCCAGGGTCTCCTTTTGATGGCGCTGGTGATCTTTGACCAGGCACTCCAGCAGGGCCTCGCGCACATCCTCAGAGTGGACGACGATGTTCTTGGGCAGGCCATCCACCAGGTTGCGGCCCTTGATCTCCATGGTCATCTCGGGGTCCATGGGGTAGGCCGAGCCGATCTCGATCTTGATCTGCTCGGCGGTGCGCTCACCGATGAGCAGGTTATACTTGCGCTTGATGAAAGCGATGATGGCCTGATCGAACATATCACCGGCCATCCGGACGCTGCGGGAGGCCACGATGCCGCCCAGAGAGATGACAGCGATCTCAGCGGTGCCTCCGCCGATGTCCACGATCATGCTGCTGCCGGTGGGCTCGCTGATGGGCAGGCCCGCGCCGATGGCAGCAGCCATAGGCTCCTCAATGACGGAGACCTGACGGGCACCGGCCTTGAGGGTCGCCTCACGCACAGCGCGGCGCTCCACCTCGGTCACGCCCGAGGGAATGCAGATGACCACGCGGGGGCGGGAGAACATACTGTTGCCGCAGGCCTTTTTCAGGAAGTTTTCCAGCATATTTGCCGTGATATCGAAATCGGCGATGACACCATCCTTCAGGGGCGAACCGCCACGATGCTGCCGGGGGTACGGCCGATGACAGCCTTTGCCTCAGCACCCACGCAGCGCACCTCATCGGTCTTGGTATCCACAGCCACGACCGAAGGTTCCCGCATGATGATGCCCTTGCCCTTCATGTAAACCAGGGTATTTGCAGTACCCAGATCAACGCCAACGTCCTTTGACAAAAAACTCATAATGAAGCTCTCCTTCGTATTTCCGGTCTATTCCAAAACGCACAGCAGTCCAAACTCCACAGGGTTTGACCGCCTATCGCAGAATAACACGTTTCTATTATAGCCGCAAGTCAACGTTTTCTCAAGCGTTTTGTCAAGTTTTTCCGTATTTTTCATTTTTCTGTGCGTTCCGCCGCACAAACTGTCAGAACTGTTCAAGCAGGCGGACCGTCCGGCTGACGGGCAGGCCCATAATGGTGTAATAATCGCCCTCGATGCGGTCCAGCCAGAGGGCTGCCCGGCCCTGGATGGCGTAGGCACCGGCCTTGTCGTAGGGCTCCTTTGTGGAAGCATAGAAGTCGATCTCCTCCTCGCTCAGTGGGAAGAAAGTGACCTTGCAGGTATCCACAAAGCTCTCGGTGCGGGTGCCATCGGAAACGCAGACACCGGTGTGCACATAGTGGGTCGCGCCGGACAGCGCGCGGAGCATCCTTCTGGCATCATCCGGGCTGTGGGGCTTGCCGAACACCTCGCCGTTCACATCCACCACGGTATCGCAGCCCAGCACCACGGCACCGGGGTGTTCCTTTGGCCACAGCAAGGCACTTGCCCCGGGCAAGCTGTTCCACCAGCCGGGCGGGGGTATCCGCCGTCACGGCATCCTCGTCAAAATCGCTGACGCAGACGGTAAAATCCGTCGTGTACAGGCTCAACAGTTCTTTCCGTCGGGGGCTCTGGGAAGCCAGGATCGAGATCTTTCATACGCTTCACTTCCCCGTTGAGCCAAAGCCGCCCGCGCCGCGCTGGGTATCCCCCAGTTCGGCCGCCTGAGCAAAGCGCAGCGGTATACACCGGTGCAATGCAGAGCTGTGCCACACGCTCACCGGGCTGGATGGTATAGGCCTCGGTACCCAGATTGATCATGGGCACCTTCAGTTCCCCGCGGTAGTCACTGTCCACCACGCCCACGCCGTTTGCCATGCACAGGCCGTGCTTGATGGAAAGGCCGCTGCGGGCATAGACCAGCGCCACAGCGTGGGGGCCGGGCAGCTCGATGGCAAGGCCGGTGGGCACCAACGCCCGCTGCATGGGGTCCAGTGTCAGGGGCTCATCCAGCACGGCGCACAGGTCGGCAGCCGCCGCACCCGGCGTTGCATAGGCGGGCACCTTGGCCCGGGGGTCCAATACTTTATAGTTTACGGTGATCGGTTCCATAGTATACCTCATAAGTTGTTGCTAAACCTCTCCGTCAAAGCCTGACGGCTTTGCCACCTCCCCTAGTAGGGGAGGCCTTGGCAAAAGATTCATTTTTCGCTATCATCGCCTACGGCTCCAAAATCATCTTCTGCCGCAGGACAAAATCCAATATCAGCAGGGCCAAACGTAGCGAAGCGTACACCCTCGAAAGCGCGACGGCCTGCCAAGGGGCTCCCCTACTAGGGGAGCTGGCGAGCGAAGCGAGACTGAGAGGTTTAATTCGTTCCCTTAAAATAAAGTCCTCTTGTAAACTCTCCCTCAAAGGGTGCGTGGACACGGATGCTGTCCAGAATGGCGGCAGCTTCTTCCCGGGATTCCAGTGTGAAGTAGGCCACGCCGTAGTCCACAGTCAGAGCACCGGGCTTATCGCCCATATAAATAGGTACGGGGTTATAGATCGTCCGCACGCCCATGCCGCAGCGCACCGGGAACTTTTTGGCCTTGCGGTCGGTCAGTTCCCCTGCTTTATTGCAGTGGGCGCAGTCATGGATGTTCTGTAACGGGCAGGCACGGGTGACCATCAGCGGCATGTGGCCATAGACCAGCACACCGGTGGGCACAGGCTTGCCGTTATGGGTGGGGGCAATGGTGCTGATATCGCTGTCCTTGACTTCGGGCAGGATGAGCACACTGTTCAGGCCATGGTCGGCGTAGAACTGCGCTGCCATCTGGTTGGTGACATTCAGGCCAAAGCCGCCGGTCATCGGCAGGCCACGGCAGAGCCGCAAGGGCGATGTTGCTTACCTCATAGCCCGCAAAACCCGCATCCTGGGTGGCGGCAATGCGGCGGGCGGTGTCCTCCTCCAGCGCGCCGAACATCACGCGCGGCAGCTCCAGAAGGGTCTTTTCCCGCCACTCCCGGGGCACCCGGTCGGCCTGGGCAATGGGCAGGATGAGATACTCGATGCCGTCAAGCGCCCGCTCCGGCACCTGCTCCCAAGCTTCAAAACGGGCGCGCAGGGTGCGGTGAGGCGGCAGGGTGCGCAGCGGCAGAGCATCCGGCTCCGCCTCGTGTACCGGCCAGGGGCGCAGGACCTCCCGCTTTTTCAGCAGGGCCTCCAGCGCACCCCGGCGCAGCTCATTCACGGCACTGCCCGGCACGAACCAGGGGCCGCCGGCCATCTCCACATCAATCTTTTTCCACCGCAACGGGGTACCGCCCGTCTTGGAAAGCTGCTGCGCTGCAGGCTCTCGGTGGGGTCGGTGCGGGCAGGCTGCGGTTCCGCATCGCCGTAGGCAAAGGCCTTGTTGCCGTCCGCGTCGGTCACGGTCAGCTTCTCGCCGCCCTCTTCGATCTCCAGCCTGAACTGCACCGGCACCCGGCTGCGCTCGCGGCGGTAGAGCTCGCGCAGGGCAGGCAGGGTCTTTTTTTGGTCTGCTCCGCATCGGCTTCACTGCGTACGCCGAACATGGTGCCGTCGATCTTTCCATCCAGATAACCGGAGGTGAAGCCGGAGCGGCTGAACGCATTTTTCAGCAGGTCACGGTCGTAGGCACGGCCCTCGCGGCCTGCCAGGCAGGCGCTGACCGCCGCTGCCACATACTCCGGCGTGCGCAGGCGGCCCTCGATTTTTGCCGATGCCACGCCGACGGCCTGCATCCGATCCAGCTTGTCGATGACAGAGTTATCCTTCAGGGAAAGGTGGTGCAGACGGCCCGGTTTGCCCTCGGGCAGCGGGTTTGCCTCAAAGGGCAGGCGGCAGGGCCCGGCGCAGGAGCCCCGGTTGCCGCTGCGCCCGCCCAGAAAGGCCGACATATAGCACTGGCCGCTGACGCACATGCAGAGCGCACCGTGGATGAAGCACTCGGTCTCGATGCCGCAGTTCTTGGTGATGTGCTCCACCTCGGGCAGGCTCAGCTCACGGGCCAGCACCACCCGGGTAAAGCCCAGCTCCTTCAGTTCCAGTGCACCCTGCAGGGTGTGGACGCTCATCTGGGTGGAGCCGTGGCGGGGCAGGTCGGGGGCGATCCGCCCAATGAGCTGCGCCACCGCCAGATCCTGGCAGATGACCGCATCCGCGCCGCTCTCGGCCACAGCCTTCACGGCACCGGCCAGCGCGGCCAGCTCCCCGCCGTAGACCGTGGTATTCAGTGCCACGTGCACCTTGACACCCCGCGCGTGGCAGAACCGGACTGCCTCCTTCCAGGCTGTCCGCATCAAAATTTCCGGCTCCTGTGCGGGCGTTGAAGCCCGAAAAGCCCAGATATACTGCGTCCGCGCCGCTGAACACCGCAGCGCGGAGCATTTCTTCACTGCCCACCGGGGCAAGGATCTCGATCTTTGGCATAATACTCCCTTTGTTCCGGCGCGCTCACCGCGCCCCCATTCACGCTTCCGTCTTTGCTTCCCGGTCGGCCTTCTGCTTGGCCTGCAGGCGTGCCAGCTGCTCCCGCAGGGCATCGTTTTCACGCCGCAGCGTTTCACTTTCCGCTTTCACCTTGTCCTCGGCCAGCTTTGCCCGGGCTGCATCTGCAATGTAGTCCTGGATCTGGCTGCGCATATTCTCGGCGCTGCCGGTGCTCTTGCGTATTCATCCAGATAGTCCATCGCGCAGAACACCGCCGCCTTGGTCACCGAGAGGTTATCATTGGTGTCCAGCAGCTTTGTGATGTCCTCGTCCAGCCGTTTGGCCAGAGAGGCGATATACTTTTCGGAATCCGTCGTTGCGATCGCATAGGGCGCGCCCGCAATGGTCACTCTCACTTTATTAACCATCGTATCCTCACTAATAATTACTCTGAGCGGAGTTTGTGGCCGAGTTTCCTGCCCCGGCACACGCTTTTGCCCCCGCCGGGACAGCCGTTCACTTCTTATTATAATATAAATGCGTTCCAAGAGAAAGTGCTATTTTTGAATTTTTTGCATATTTACCAGAAAGATTGTGATAAAAATGTCAGTTACGGCAAAAATCGGCGTTTTTCCTTGCTTTTACGAATAGAACTGATTATAATGTTCTTGTTGTGGTAACAGGGAGAGGGAAAGAGGAGAAATTCTCTGTTACGATATTTCATAAACAGCACAAGTGTGTGTGCGGATAGGAGTTCACTTATGACTACAAAAAAGAATTTGGCAAAATTCTTCAGGACAAGCTCACCAGTGAGTACGGTGTGGAGCTGAACGTTGCCTCCAAGCAGCAGATCTACCGCTCTCTGGCTCTGATCTGCCGCCAGATGATGAGTGAGAACCACAAGAAGTTCCAGTCCAAGGCTATCGGCACCGGCACCAAGCAGGTCTACTACCTCTGCATGGAGTTTCTGATGGGCCGCAGCCTGAAGGTGAGCCTGTTCAATCTGGGTCTGGACGAGGTTGCCAAGAAGGCACTGGCTGACGCCGACATCAATCTGGAGACGCATCTTTTGAGGAAGAGCCCGATGCAGGCCTGGGCAACGGCGGTCTGGGCCGTCTGGCTGCCTGCTATCTGGACGGCATGGCCACCACCGATATCTGCGGCACCGGCTACTCCATCCTGTACGAGTACGGCATCTTCAAGCAGAAGATCGTGGACGGCTGGCAGCAGGAGCGCGCCGACAACTGGCTGCCCGGCGGTCAGGTGTGGCTGAAGAGCCACCCGATCAGGCTGTGGAGATCCGCTTTGACGGCGAGATCCACGAGAACTGGGACACGGCTTCCACTATATCCAGCACACCAACTACAACAGCGTCATGGCCATCCCCTCCGACATGTATGTGCAGGGCTACGATGGAAAGGGCGTTGCAAAGCTGCGTCTGTGGCAGGCAAGGCTCCGGACTTTGATATGTCCAGCTTCTCTCTGGGCAACTACAACACTGCTATGAGCAAGAACGCCAACGCCGAGCTGATCTCCAAGGTGCTGTACCCCAACGATAACCACGTTGAGGGCAAGATCCTGCGCCTGCGTCAGCAGTACTTCCTGTCTGCCGCTTCCATCGGCGATATCGTCCAGAACCACCTGTCCAGCTACGCCACGCTGGAGAACCTGCCCGACAAGGTCGCTATCCAGCTGAACGACACCCACCCCACGCTGGCCATCCCCGAGATGATGCGCATCCTGCTGGATGAGTGCGGCTTTGACTGGGACAAGGCCTTCGACATCTGCCAGAAGGTCTTCTCCTACACCAACCACACCGTCATGGCTGAAGCTCTGGAAAAGTGGAACGTGGACATCTTCAAGATGACCCTGCCCCGCATCTACCAGATCGTGGTGGAGATGGACCGCCGCGCCCGCGAGGAGCTGGCAAAGGCCTTCCCCGGCGATCAGGGCAAGATCGACTACATGGCACTGATCGGCGACAATCAGGTGCGCATGGCCAATATCTGCGCCTACACCGCCAACAGCATCAACGGCGTTTCCAAGCTGCACAGCGAGATCATCAAGGAGAGCGTTTTCCACGATTACTACCTGTTCAAGCCCAACGCCTTCAAGAACGTGACCAACGGCATTGCATACCGCCGCTGGCTGCTGGCCTCCAACCCTGAGCTGTGCAAGCTGCTGGACGAGACCATCGGCGACGGCTACAAGCACGATGCTTCCGATCTGGCCAAGCTGAACAAGTACGCCGACGACAAGACCGTGCTGAAGAAGCTGAACGAGATCAAGCTGGCCAACAAGAAGGACTTTGCAAGCTATCTGGCAGAAGAGCACCGGTCAGGTCATCGACCCCAATTCCATCTTTGACTGCCAGGTCAAGCGTATGCACGAGTACAAGCGCCAGCACCTAAATGCGCTGAACATCGCTGCACAGTACCTGTACCTGAAGGAGAACCCCAACGCTGACTTTATCCCCAAGACCTACATCTTCGGCGCAAAGGCTGCTCCCGGCTACTACATGGCAAAGCAGATGATCCGGATGATCTGCAAGCTGGGCGATCTGATCAACAATGACCGCTGTGCGCGACAAGCTGCGCGTGGTCTATCTGGAAGAGTACTGCGTGTCCCTGAGCGAGCACCTGATGCCCGCTGCCGAAGTTTCTGAGCAGATCTCTCTGGCAGGCACCGAGGCTTCCGGCACCGGCAATATGAAGTTCATGCTGAACGGTGCGGTAACGCTGGGCACTCTGGACGGTGCAAACGTGGAGATCGCCGATGCTGCCGGCAAGGAGAACGAGATGATCTTCGGTATGCTGACCCCTGAGGTGAACAACCTGAAGCGGGTGGGCTACCACCCCAACGCCTTTATCACGGGCGACGACGTTGCCAACAGCGCCCTGAACTTCCTGGAGCGCGGCTGGAACGGCGAGAACTTCCACGAGGTCACCGAGAACCTGCGCAGCAGCGACCCGTACATGGTCATGGCCGACTTCAAGGACTACCGCCGTGCACAGGCCGATCTGCAGAAGCTGTATGCTGACCGCGAGACCTGGGCCCGCATGAGCCTGAAGAACATTGCCAACAGCGGCATCTTCAGCGCAGACCGCGCCGTGCTGGACTACGCCCGCGATATCTGGTACGCTTCTGCTGTGAAGTAATTGATCAAAGCCTCTCCGTCAATGCTTCGCATTGACGGAAGGGTTTCCCTTGTAGCAAAATATATGCTCTGCCCCGGAGCCATTACGGAACCGGGGCTTTTTTTGAGAAAGGAACGACCCCACTTGTCTTGTCTGTTCAACAGTTTTGACCCCTACTTTAAGCAGCCCTTTGGTGCGGTGCGCGCCGGGCAGACTGTCCGGCTGTCGCTCTGCATCCCCGAGGAGCTGGGCTATGTAGACCCGCACCTTGTCCTGAAAAAAGAGGGCAAGTTCGATGTTCCCGTCTACTACCGGATGAACTTCGATGGCCAGACCCCCAGGCAGAACCACTTTTCTGTGGAGCTGCCGCTGAATGACCCGGGCCTGTACTTCTACTACTTCGACCTCTACACCGACTTCCGCCGCATCTACCGCGGGCCGGACAACTGCGGCGTTGTCAGCTGGCAGGAAGGCGAAAGGTGGCAGATCACGGTCTATGAGCAGGACTTTGAGACCCCCGAAAGCATCAAGGGCAAGGTGTTCTATCAGATCTTCCCGGACCGCTTCTGCGAGGGTGTGGAGAACAAGCCCATGCCCTTCCCCGACCGACTGTATCAGGCCGACAAGCATGCCGAGCCCTTCTGGCAGCCCAACGAGACCGGCGGCCACCTGAACGAGGATTATTTCGGCGGTGATCTGGAGGGCATCCAGCATCAAGCTGCCCTACCTGCACGAGATGGGCGTGGATTACTTCTACCTGAACCCCATCTTTGAGGCGCATTCCAACCACCGCTACAACACCGCCGACTACCTGAACGTGGACCCCCTGCTGGGCACCAACGAAGAGTTTGAGGTGCTCTGCCGCGCCGCCCAGAAGTATGGCATCGGCATCGTGCTGGACGGTGTGTTCAGCCACACCGGCTCGGACAGCCGCTACTTCAACCGCGAGGGACGCTACGGCGAGGGCGGCGCTTACCGCGACCCCAACTCCCCTTACCGCAGCTGGTACGATTTCGGCCCCCAGTACAAGGGCGGCTACCGCAGCTGGTGGGGCTTTGAGACCCTGCCCGAGGTGAACGAAGAGACCCCTCCTATGTGGAGTTCATCACCGGCGAGGGCGGTGTCATTGACACATGGCTGCGGCGCGGTGCCGCAGGCTTCCGTCTGGATGTGGCCGACGAGCTGCCGGACGACTTTATTGAAAAGATCCGCGCCGCCGTCAAGCGGGTCAGCCCCGAGAAGTTCCTGCTGGGCGAGGTGTGGGAGGATGCCACCACCAAGTTCGGCTTCAATAAGCGCCGCACCTACCTGCTGGGCAAGGGTCTGGACAGCGTGATGAACTACCCCTTCAAGAACGCCGTGCTGGATTTCGTCAAGGGCAAGCCCGCCGAGCAGGCCATGACGGAGATCCTGACCATCTGCGAGCACTACCCTGCCCCCGCCATGGATACCGCCCTGAACTTCCTTTCCACCCACGACACCGAGCGTGCCCTGACCGTGATCGCTGACGAGCCCGCCAATGGCCGGGGCCGCGCGTGGCAGAGCGGCCGCTGTGTGACCGGCGATGCCTACGAGGAAGGCCTGCTCCGCCTGCGGATGGCCTACGCCATCATCTACACCCTGCCGGGTGTGCCCTGCCTGTACTACGGCGACGAGATTGCCATGCAGGGCTACCGGGACCCCTTCAACCGGGCTTTCTTCCGGTGGGATGCCCACGAACAGCGCCTGCGCCCCGTGCTGGCACAGCTGGCACAGCTCCGCCACACCTGCGAGGCTTTCCGCACCGGCCAGCTGCGGGTTCTGCGTGCCGAGGACGGTATCCTGCACTACCAGCGGGTGGGCAAGGTGGAGACCGCGGAGATCATCGTCAACCGCACCGAGCATATCATCGTGGAGACCCTTGCCAGCGGCAAGAGCACTGAGGTGAATCCCATGGGCTTCACCATCGTGGTGGAAGAGGTGGGGCATAACCCGAACCACAGCTACTATGATTATGTATAAACCTCTCAGGCGCTTCGCGCCAGCTCCCCTAATAGGGGAGCCAAGTTTACGCTACTGTTTTCTTGCCTCCCCTACCAGGGGAGGTGGCATTGCGAAGCAATGACGGAGAGGTTTTGCCCCTTAAATAACAACATATTGTCATTTCCACGCCTTTGTTATATAATAAACGAAGAAGGAGGGATGTTCGATGTCCATTGACCCCATTTTCTGGCTCCTTGCCGCCGTCGGTTTCCTGGCGCTGGAGGGCATGACCTTCAGCATGGTATCCGTCTGGTTTGCGGCAGGCAGCGCGGCAGCCCTGCTCTGCTGCCTGTTCACCCACTCATTCCGGGTGCAGGCGGTGGTGTTCATTGCGGTCAGCGCGGTCTGCCTGCTGGCATTCAAGCCGCTGGCCAAACGGCTGCACAAGCAGCCCACCCCCCACCAACGGTGACCGCGCCCTTGGCCGGGAGGCCCGGTGCTGACCCCCCGTTTCTGCCCAGCAGACGGGCCGGGTGCGGCTGGATGGCGTGGACTGGAGCGCCCGCTGCGCCACCCCCGGCGATACCCTGACCCCCGGGCAGGCCTGCCGGGTCACCGAGATCCATAGCACCCTGCTCATCGTGGAACCCATCCTGACCGAATCCATCAACCACTGAAAAAAAGGAGCGTCTCTATGCCTATCATGCTGTTCGTGATCCTCGCGCTCATCTTTGTCATCCTGCTCATCGTCGTCACCAACATCGTCATCGTGCCTCAGTCCATGGTGTACGTTGTGGAGCGTCTGGGCAGCTACTCCGACACCTGGTCGGCCAAGGCCTGCATGTCAAGATCCCGTTCATTGAGCGGATCGCCAAAAAGGTCAGCCTGAAGGAGCAGGTCGCGGACTTTCCTCCCCAGCCTGTGATCACCCGCGATAACGTTACCATGCAGATCGACACCGTGGTGTTCTTCCAGGTCATGGATGCCAAGCTCTACACCTACGGTGTCAACCAGCCCATCGCAGCCATCGAGAGCCTTTCCGCCACCACCCTGCGCAACATCATCGGTGAGATGGAGCTGGACCACACCCCTGACCAGCCGCGATGTCATCAACGGCAAGATCACGGCCATCCTCGATGAAGCCACCGACAAGTGGGGCATCAAGGTCAACCGCGTGGAGGTCAAGAACATCATCCCGCCGCGCGAGATCCAGGAAGCCATGGAGAAGCAGATGAAGGCCGAGCGCGAGAAGCGCGCCGTCATCCTGAAGGCCGACGGCGAGAAGCAGGCCGCCATCACCGCCGCTGAGGGCGAAAAAGAGTCTGCCATCCTCCGCGCCGACGCCGTCAAACAGCAGCGCATTCTCGAAGCTGAGGGCGAGGCGCAGGCCATTCTCGCGGTGCAGAAGGCCAACGCCGATGCCATCCGCCTGCTGAACGAGGCCATGCCCAACGACAAGGTGCTGGCTCTGCGCAGCCTGGAGGCACTGGCCAAGGTCGCCAACGGCAAGGCCACCAAGATCATCATCCCGTCGGAGCTGCAAAATCTGGGCGGTGTTGTGCCCAGCATCAAGGAGCTTCTGACCGACCCGAAAGAGGACTGATCCATGATCTACGATACCCTGAACAATCTCCCCAACTATCTGGGCGTGTGCAGCAGTCTGGACACCGTGATCGAGTACATCATGGCGCGGGATATCACCACCCTGCCTGCCGGGCGCACCCGCATCGATGGGGACAAGGCGGTGGTCACCGTGAGCACCGTGACCCCGCAGGCCAGCGACAAGGCCCCTTTTGTCCGGCACGACAACCACCTGACCCTTGAGACCGACCTCGAGGGCAGCGAGCTGTTTGAAGTGTCCCTGGGCGAGTTCAGCCCCACCCGGCCCGCTGACGAAGCCGCTGATACCACCGTCGGCACCGCAGGCACCAGCATTGCCGGAATGCTCTGCGAGGGCCGCTTTGCCCTCTATCTGGCCGGGGAGCCGTACAAATCCGGCCTGAAGGCACAGGGCTGCGGCAAGCTGAAAAAGGCCGTGTTCACCATGGAGCTGGACCCGGACGAGGAAGACGAGACCGAAGCCGAATAATTCCTGAAAGCACGAACTCCACGCAGCGTAGGTTGCGTGGAGTTTTTTTGTATAGTATACTCTGGTTCAACAATTACGCTTGCCCGACTTGCCAAGGGCTCCCCTATTAGGCAGCGACGACGACCGCCGCCAGTGGCGGATGAAGGGAGGAGTTGTTGTTGAGCCGCGGCCAGCAAGACACGAGCACAATACTTTGTGCGAAGTGGATGCCGGGAGCCGCAACCCGTACGCTGTCGAGCAATGCGAGACTGAGAGGTTTCATTCATTTGAACACATACGTCACAGGCAGCACCATCCGGCAGCTGCGGGAAGCCAAGGGCCTGACCCAGGCAGAGCTTGCCGAAATGCTTTCTGTCAGCGCCAAGACCATTTCCAAGTGGGAGACCGCCAAGGGTCTGCCCGATATCTCCCTGCTGGAACCGCTGGCTGCGGCTCTGGGGGTCAGCGTGCTGGAACTGATGCAGGGAGAGCCCATCATCAACCGGAACCGGGCAGCCAACCTGCTGCGGAGCAAACTCTACGTCTGCCCTCTCTGCGGCAATGTGCTCCACGCCACCGGACAGGCTGTGGTGAGCTGCTGCGGCATCACCCCTGCCTCCGCTGGACATCGCCGAAGCCGAGGATGCCGACGAGCATCATCAGCTGACCGTGGAGCGGGTGGAGGACGAGCTCTTCGTCACCCTGCACCACCCCATGGAGAAAAACCATTACATCTCGTTTCTGGCCTACCTCACCGGCGATAAGCTGCAGCTGGTCAAGCTCTACCCCGAGGGAGATGCCTCTGCCCGCTTCTCCCTGCGGGGCGCAGGTGTGCTTTACTTCTACTGCAACTGTCACGGCCTGATGAAGGCTCCGGATTTCCGCACCGCCACCCGGCGCACCTCACCCCAGAAAATCCACCTGCGGGAGCCGGATGAGGGCGACCGGGAACAGGTAATGGCCTACCGGGAAGAATTTTTGGCCATCGGCTCCCGGATGGACGGCACCTCGGCTCTGGACAAATATGCCGACTTCGATGCCTGGCTGGCCCAACTCCGCAAGCTGAAAGACCCGGCCACAACCCCCCGGTCTCGTGCCCGCCACGGAGTATCTTGCTCTGGATGAGCACGAGCATCTGGTGGGCATGACCAACCTGCGCCACCGGCTCAACGATTACCTGCTGACCTACGGCGGGCACATCGGATACAGCGTCCGCCCCTCGGAGCGGCAGAACGGCTACGCCACCCAGATGCTTCGCCTGACGCTGGAAAAGGCAAAAGAACGAGGCATCGAAAAGGTGCGCATCTGCTGCGACCATTACAACGTTGCCTCAGCAAAGACCATCCGCGCCAACGGCGGCGTGCTGGAGGATGAGCAGTTCGATTCCTCCGATGGAACGCTGACACAGCGGTATTGGATACAGAATAAGTAAAAAGAGGCTGTTGCCAAACTCCTTCCGTCATCGCTCACGCGATGCCACCTCCCTCAATGAGGGAGGCTTTCAAGATTGCCATTACGTCAAGGCTCCCTCCAAGAGGGAGCTGGCGCGGCGAAGCCGTGACTGAGGGAGTTGTCGGCAGCAGCCTTTCTCTATTTCAGCCCAGATGGAACATATCGATCAGCACCACGGCGGCCAGGCCATAGTAGACCACAACGGCCACGAGGTCGTTGATGGTGGTGATGAGGGGGCCGGACGCCACGGCGGGGTCGATGTGGATCTTGTGGAACAACATGGGGATGATGGTGCCCACCAGGCTGGAAATCACCATGGCCACGACCAGAGATACGCCCACACAGCCCGAGAGCAGGAAGGCTTCACCCCAGGCGTAGGCCTTGAAGAAGTGGATATAACAGCAGAGGAAGCCCAGCGCCATGACCGCCAGCAGTGCGCCGTTGGGCAGGCCCACCCGCATCTCCTTCCAGAGCAGATGCAGCTTTTTGGAGGTGGTCAGGTTCTCGTCCACCAGCACACGGATGGTCACAGCCAGCGACTGGGTGCCCACATTGCCGGCCATATCCAGCACCATGGACTGGAAGCAGATGACGATGGGCAGCACCGCCACCACCGATTCAAACGCCCCCACCACCGAGGACACCAGCATCCCGAGGAACAGCAGGGCGATCAGCCACGGCAGGCGCTTTTTCACACTCTGGAACACACCCTCGTTCAGATCCTCCTCGCCGGTCAGACCGCCCAGCTTTGCGTAATCATCGCCCATCTCATCATCGACCAGCTCGACCACATCGGACGAGGTGATGATGCCCACCAGCTTACCGCTGTCGTTCAGGACAGGCAGGCTGCGCTCGGCGTAGTCCACGATGCGGTCGATACAATCGCTGATCTTTCTCGTGGTCGGTGACATAGGGATAGGAGCGGACGATCAGCTTTCCAGACTTTCCTCTGCCCGGGCAATGATGAGGTCTTTCAGGTCGATGGCGCCGTAGAAGTGCTCGTTTTCATCCACCACATACAGGGTGGAGATGTTGTCGTTCTCGCCGGCCTGCTTCACCAGCTCACTCATCGCCTGCCGGATGGTCATATTCCTGCGGATGCAGATGTAGTTGGTGGTCATGCAGCTGCCGATCTCATCCTCGTCATAAGAGAGCAGCATCTTCACATCATCGGCGGCATCCTTGTCCAGCTGGTGGACGATCTTGGCCTTATCCTCTTCCTCCAGGTCATCCAGAGCATCTACGGCATCGTCCGAATCCATGTGGGAGATGACCCGGGCGGCCCGCTCGGGGTCCAGCTCCTTCAGGTAAGGCTCTGCGTCGTCCAGATAGGAGAAGATCTCTGCCACCGTATCCACGCCCAGTGCGGTGTACACCTTCTGGCGCTCCTCCGGTGTCAGGGCCGTCAGGGCATCGGCCAGGTCGTTTTCATGGTAATCGGACAGCTTTTCAGCCAGCTCTGCCTGGGGCAGGCCGCTGTGGATGATGTCCAGAATCTCCTGCACATAATTTTTTCTTCTGCATGGTTTGGTCCCTCCGTTCCCCGTTTTCGGGCATAAAAAATACACCGCATCGGTCTGGTTACAACTCCTGCGATGTACAAAGGGCATGCAGTTCAGGATGCGGCTAACACGTTTGCACGGCCCGCATCGCAGGAGAAGCGTTGTTTGGGGTGATCCGTATGGTCACTGGACATGGAAACAAACTCCTCCTTGGTGTAAGATTTTTCTTTCAGCCCCGTTATCATACTACGCCGGGCCGGATTTTTCAACCCCTTTTACAGTTTTTTACCGGATTATTGCTATATTGCACAAAGAAGAGCCTACTTCTTATACTTTCCATACCATGCCACCGACACCCGCCAGGAAAGTGCATACAGCACCAGCACCGCTGCCAGCACACCGACGATGGCAATGGCCGCGCCCGGTTCCGGCACGGCATCCATCAGGACCATCCGCCGCCCAGGGCAGCGCCCATTCCGGCAAACATCAGCATGTAGAGCATCCGCGCCTTTTCTGCGCCAAAACGGTAGTACAGCGGCAACATGATCCCGTTTATCAGCAGGATGGAAGCTGCGCCCGCCCCCAGCAAAAGGCCGATCGGCATCGCAGGAAGCGGTTTTCCCATCCAGAACCGGATGCCGCAGAAAATTCCATTCAGCGCCGCAGAGACCGCCGTGCAAAGCAGACCCACGAGATATTTTTTCTGCCACCTGAAGTTCATTGCTCAGCGGCAGGGCAAAGATGTACTCCGTCCACCCGCTGGCGTGGTCGTAGGAAAGCAGGTAGGCGGGCATGATCCCCAGAAAAACAGCTGAATAATTCACCGCAAAGCTCGAATCCCCGGAAGTGCTCAGGATCCAGATCGCCAGCACGGCCAGCACCGTGAGGTACATCATCCGCATATTTGTTTTGACTTGATACCAATCCTTCAACAGCAAACCTTTCATCGCACATTCTCCCCTTTCACCATCAAAACGAACAGTTCTTCGATGCTCACCGGTGTCAGGGTGCTGCCCGCCGGGACAAGTTCCCTCTTCACCAGTGCCTCGGCCCCGTAGGCTGTCACCCGACGGCTGACGATGGCGTTTTTATCCAGCTCCTCCAATTGCCCGGCAGTGCCGTGCCAGAGGGCGTACTCCTCCCGCAGGGCGTCCTTTTCTTCACAGAGCAGGAGCTTGCCCTTGTGCAGAAAGGCAATGGTATCGCAGAGCTTTTCCAAATCGCTGACGATGTGGGACGAGATCAAAATTGCATGGTTCTCATCCCGCACAAAGTCCAGCAGCAGATCGATGAGCTCATCCCGCACCACCGGGTCCAGCCCGTTGGTGGCTTCGTCCAAAAGCAGCAGCTTCGGGTGGTGCGCCAGTGCCACGGCGAGGCACTGCTTCATCTTCATGCCGGTGGAGTAATCGGCGTAGCGCTTTTTCTCCGGCAGTTCAAAGCGCTTACAATAATCCGCGTAAGCTGCGGCATCCCAGTTCGGGTAGATGCTTACCCATCACCTTTCCCACCTGCGGGGTGGTCAGGCAGGTGGGGATGCCCTCGCCGCCCAGCACCACGCCGATATCGGCTTTGGCAAGCGGGGTGATCCCCTCCTGCCCGAACAGCTTCACAGTGCCAGCGTCCCCGTCGATCATGTCCAGGATCAGCTTAATGGTCGTGCTCTTGCCCGCGCCGTTCTCACCGATCAGCCCGCAGACTGTGCCGCCGGGCAGTTCCAGATCAATGGGCCCCAGCGTAAAATCCGGGTAGTGCTTTTCAAGGCCGTGCAGTTCTAATGCGTTCATGGTTCATTCCTCCCACAGCAATTCCAACATTTCGGTCAGTTCCTGTTTCGGTTGGCAAGGGCACGCTCGTACAGGTCCTTGCGCAGAGCCTCCAGCTGTGCGGGGATGGCAGTCTCCAGCTCGTCCAAAGAGACAAAGACCTTTTTCGCGGGTATCGCGGCGCACCAGCACGCACTGGTTCTTTTCCAGATCCTTGGGGCCGATCTCAAGGCGCAGGGGCACGCCCTTCATCTCCCACTGGGCAAACTTCCAGCCGGGAGCGTTGTCGCTGTCGTCCAGCTTCACGCGGGCGTACTTGCTGATCTTCTCGGCCAGCTCGGCAGCCTTTTCGGAAACGCCGGGCTTGTGGGCGGCAATGGGCACCACCACGACCTGAATGGGGGCAATGGCCGGGGGCAGGATCAGGCCGTCGTCGTCGCCGTGAGTCATGATGATAGCACCCACCAGACGGGTGGAAACGCCCCAGCTGGTCTGGAACGGGTGATGCAGCTGGTTGTCGCGGCCGGTGAAGGTGACATCGTAAGCCTTGCTGAACTTGTCGCCAAAGTAGTGGCTGGTGCCGCTCTGCAGTGCCTTGCCGTCCTTCATCATGGCTTCGATGGTGTAGGTGGCCTCGGCACCGGCAAACTTTTCCTTGTCGGTCTTGCGGCCCTTGACCACGGGGATGGCCAGATCCTGCTCGCAGGTGTCTGCGTAGCAGTTCAGCTGCTGCTGGGTCTCAGCCTCAGCCTCGGCGGCGGTCTCGTGGATGGTGTGGCCCTCCTGCCACCAGAACTCGCGGCTGCGCAGGAAGGGACGGGTGGTCTTTTCCCAGCGCACCACGCTGCACCACTGGTTGTACTTCATGGGAAGCTCGCGGTAGCTGTGCAGCACGCGGGACCAGTGATCGCAGAACATGGTCTCGCTGGTGGGACGCACGGCCAGACGCTCTTCCAGCTTGTCGGAGCCGCCCATCGTGACCCACGCCACCTCCGGCGCGAAGCCATTGACGAGCTCGCCTTCCTTCTGCAGCAGGCTCTCCGGGATCAGCACGGCATAGCCACGTTCTCATGGCCGGTAGCCTTGAACCGGGCATCCAAGTCCTTCTGGATCAGCTCCCAGATGGCCTGACCATAGGGACGCAGGATGATAAAGCCCTTGACACTGGAGTACTCCACCAGCTCTGCCTTAACGCAGATGTCGGTGTACCACTGTGCAAAGTTTTCTTCCTGGCTGGTGATCGCCTGCACAAGCTTCTTGTTGTCTTTTGCCATTTTGTTATATCCTCCTAAGCCGTGCGCCAAACGCCTGTGTTCCAGCCGTTCCGCACGAGCTCATATTAAAGCCCCGCCTGCCTGCACGGCCGTGTGCCGCACTGCAAAGGCGGGGCTTTTTGCAAAAGAGTTATCAGTTCTTGTGGCTGTCCACAAATTCCACCACATCGCCTACGGTACGCAGAGACTCGATGGCGTCGTCCGGCACCTCGATGCCAAACTCGTCCTCCAGCGTCATCACCATGTCCACGATATCCAGGCTGTCGGCCTCGAAATCACTCATGATATCGCTTTCCAGCGTGATCTTTGCCGGGTCAACGTCCAGCTGCTCAGCCAGCAATGCACGGATCTTTTCAAAAGTATCCATCGTCGCGGTCTCCTTTTGTCAATGATTCTTTCTTCTCCTGCCTCCGGCGCGCAAAAGCACTCTCTCTTTTTTTTTATATCCCATGGGCCATATCTTGTCAAGCCCTGTTTTGCATTCCGGCCCTTTACGGGCAGAAAAAACCGATGAAAATTGCACAAAGCCCTCTTTTTTTGCTTGACAGAAGCCCCTTTGTTCTTATGATTATATGTGACGAACCAAACCTCTCAGCCGTACTGCATCAGCATGGCCGCAGAGGTCCCGCCTGTAAAGGAGAATGCTCCATGAAATTGTCATTTACCAAAATGCAGGGCTGTGCCAATGATTACATCTATCTGGACTGCCGTGCATCCGGTGTGCCCGCAGACATTGCCGCGCTTGCACAGCGGCTCTCTGCCCGGCATTTTTCCATCGGTGCAGACGGCATCATCTGCATCTGCGCACCGCGCACCGCCGGGGCGGATGCCATGATGCGCATCTTCAACGCCGACGGCAGCGAGGGGCAGATGTGCGGCAACGGCGTGCGCTGCGTGGCCGAATGGCTCTACACCCACGGGGTGGAAAAGTCTGTCCTGACCATCGACACCAACAGCGGTGTCAAGCGCATCACCCGGCAGGGCGTACAGCTGTGGCAGGTGGAGATGGGCGCTTACAGCACCCCATGCCGGCCGACCTGCCTGCCATCCACATGGGCGAAGGCCCGCTGGTGGATCAGCCGCTCACCGTAGAGGGAAAAGTGTGGAAGGTGACCTGTATCAGTGTGGGCAACCCCATTGTGTGACCATTGTGCCGGATGTGGACAGCCTGAAGCTGGAAGCCATCGGCCCGGCCTTCGAGCATCACGCAAACTTCCCGGAGCGCATCAACACCGAGTTCGTGCAGGTGGTGGATGCCGCCCACCTGAAGATGCGGGTGTGGGAACGCGGCAGCGGCGAGACCTGGGCCTGCGGCACCGGCACCTGCGCCACCGTGGCGGCTCTGACCGAGCTGGGCATCTGCCCCGCCGGGCAGGATATCCATGTGCAGCTGCGTGGCGGTGAGCTGGTCATCCGGGTGCTGCCCGGCAGGCAGCTGCTGATGACCGGCAGCGCTGTCACGGTGTACGAGGGGGTTGCGGAAGTTTAACATCCTCGCCCTCTCCGTCATTGCTTTGCAATGCCACCTCTCCCAAAGGGAGAGGCAATTGCGGCTCAACGGTCAGCTTCTGCTGGCATAGACGCTGCATCGGTTCTCCCTTTGGGAGAGCTGGACGCGAAGCGGCCTGAGAGGGCGGGCAATCTTATAAAGTGAGGGAACAACTTATGAAAATGAATCACCATTACGGCGAGCTGAAGGCCAGCTACCTGTTCGTGGACATTGCCCACAAGGTGGCTGCATATCAGGAAGCACACCCGGAAAAGGAGATCATCCGTCTGGGCATCGGCGATGTGACCCAGCCGCTGGCAAAGTGCGTGGTGCAGGCCATGCGCGACGCCGCCGAGGAGATGGGCACCAAGGAGGGCTTCCACGGCTACGGCCCGGAGCAGGGCTACCCCTTCCTGAAGCAGGCCATTCAGGGCTACTACGCAGGCCGCGGCACCCAGCTGGCCGAGGACGAGATCTTTATTTCGGACGGCGCAAAGAGCGACCTGGCCAACGTGCTGGGCCTGTTCGATGTGGACAACACCGTGCTGGTACCGGACCCCGTGTATCCCACCTATGTGGACGACAACGTCACCGACGGCCGCAAGATCATTTACGGCCGCACCAGCCAGGAGAACGGCTTCCTGGGAATGCCCGATGACAGCGTGAAGGCAGATATCATCTATATCTGCAGCCCCAACAACCCCACCGGCGCTGCCTACACCCGCGCACAGCTGAAGGTATGGGTGGATTACGCCCGCAAGAATGATGCCATCATCCTGTACGATGCCGCCTACGAGTGCTTCATCACCGATCCCGCTCTGGCCCGCAGCATCTTCGAGATCGAGGGTGCACGCGAGTGTGCTGTGGAGATCTGCTCCTTCTCCAAGATCGCAGGCTTTACCGGCACCCGCTGCGGCTACACCGTCGTGCCCAAGGAGCTGGAGCGCGAGGGAATGAGCATCAATAAGCTGTGGCTGCGCCGCCAGACCACCAAGTTCAACGGCGTGCCCTATGTGGTGCAGCGCGCCGCTGCCGCTGTGTTCACCGAGAGCGGCATGGCCGAGATCCAGTCCAATCTGGACTACTACCGCCGCAACGCAAAGGTGATCGCCGATGCACTGGACGAGTGCGGCGTGTGGTACTGCGGCGGCAAGAACAGCCCCTACATCTGGCTGCGCTGCCCCGGTAACATGAAGAGCTGGGAGTTCTTCGACTGGCTGCTGGAAAACTGCGGCGTGGTGGGCACCCCGGGTGTGGGCTTCGGCGAGTGCGGCGAGGGCTACTTCCGCCTGACCGCCTTCGGCGATGCCGAAAAGACCAAGGTCGCCGCCCAGCGCATCAAGGCCGCCATCCAGACTCTGTAAACTTACACAAGCAAAAAGGCGATGCAGTTTTGAACAGCTGCATTTTTATTTCCGGCTCGTCAGCCGGTTGAGCAGCATCACTGCCAGAACAATGATGCCGATGACGAGGATGATGCCGACCATGCCGATGAGCATCATGGGCAGGGTGGTCATCCACGAAGAAAGATGAAGCATGCAATCACCTCCGTTAAGCCATCAGGGTCAGGATCAGGCCGCCTGCAATGACGGACGCGATCTGTCCCGAAACGTTGACGCTGATGGAGTACATCAGCAGGAAATTCTGGTTGTCCTCAGCCAGGCCCATCTGGTTGACGACGCGGCCGCTCATGGGGAAGGCCGAGATGCCGGAACCGCGCCGATCATGGGATTCAGCTTTTTGCCTTCCGGCCGGAAAAGGTTCAGCAGCTTTGCAAACAGCACGCCGCCTGCCGTATCAAAGACAAAGGCCACGAGGCCCAGCGCAAGGATGAGCAGAGTGTCGGGCCGCACGAACTTGTCGGCGGTCATCTGGCCGGCCACGGTCAGGCCCAGCACGATGGTGATGAGATTTGCCAGCACATTCTGGGCGGTCTCGCTCAGCGCATTCAGCACCCCGCACTCCCGCAGCAGGTTGCCGAACATCAAAAAGACCCACCAGCGCCACACTGGCCGGAGCCACCATGCCTGCAATGATCGTGACCACGATGGGGAACAGGATCTTGGTCAGCTGGGAAACACTGCCCTTTTCATAGGACATCCGGATGCGGCGCTCCTTCTGCGTGGTCAGCAGCCGGATCACGGGCGGCTGCACGATGGGCACCAGCGCCATGTAGCTGTAGGCTGCCACCATGATGGCACCAAGGTACTGGGAGTGCAGGACGTTGGCCACGAAGATGGCGGTGGGGCCGTCTGCCGCGCCGATGACGGCGATGGAAGCGGCATCCTTCAGGTCAAAGAAGAAGCCCGCCAGAAACAGGGTGAAAAAGATGCCGAACTGGGCCGCCGCACCAAAGAGCATCAGCCACGGCTTTTCCAGCAGCGGGCCGAAATCGATCATCGCGCCGATGCCGATGAAGAGCAGCAGCGGGAACAGCTCGTTGGACATGCCCGCTTCAAACAATGCAGAGATGGGGCCGACCGTATCCCCCTGCGTGATGGCACCCGAGAGGGGCAGGTTGACCAGAATGGCACCAAAGCCCATGGGTAGAAGCAGGCTCGGCTCCATTTTTTTGGCGATGGCAAGGTAGATGAGCAATGCACCAATGCCCCATCATCACCACCATCTGCCAGGTCAGATTCCCAAAATTGGAAAAGAGACTGGCGAATGTGTTCAGAAGATCCATATTTATTTTTCCTCCTTGTGTTCCTGTGCCGGGCAAGAAAAAAGAGACTCCTGCCACAGCACCTTGTCTGTGACAAAAGTCTCAAGCGAACACATGACATCGGGCATTTCTGCCGTGATGACGCTGCCATGCAGCACCCCGCAGGCCCTGCGGGATGCCCTTTACTCCCTTTTATCGATTCTAATTAAATCAGAATGCATTCCCCTCTGTCAAGGGGTTCCTGCATTTCTTTGCCAAACTTTGCTTCAGCGCTCAAACGTTGTGCTGAGGGTGGTCTCCCAGGTCTGGCCGGGGGCAAGGCAGGCGGCAGCGGCGCGCTGGCTCCACTCCTGGGGATCGGTCTGGGCACCGGGCAGGGAGTGCCACGGCTCAATGCAGACAAAGCGTACTGGCTTTGCCGGAGCCGACCAGATGAGGGTATAGGGGTAGCCCTGCACATTGCAGACAATTCCCTTGCCGGTGTCCTTCTCGTAGATGCCCAGTGTGCGGCTGCGCAGGCCTGCCATGCAGAAGCTGTCGTTGGCAAACAGGTCATCGGTCAGCGGGATGGCCTGCTGGTTCTTCCACTGGTAATAGCTCTTGCCGCTCAGCAGGCCGTTGGGGTAAGCGTCCAGGATCATCGGACTCTCCGGCTGGTCGAAGCGGAACTCGTAATCGGTGGTGGTGTGCTTGTCATCAAAGGGGATGCGGAACGCCGGGTGGTAGCCGATGCCGAACTGCAGCTCCTCGGCGGCATCGGCAGGGTTGGTGACGGTCAGGGTGTGGTGCACCGTCCTGCCCTCCAGCCGGAAGGTGCTGGTCAGAACAAAATCAAACGGGAAGCGCTCTGCCTTGCTCTTTTCATCCGAGCGCAGCTCCAGCCGGATGGTGTCACCCTCGGCGCAGAGCAGGGTGTTCTCCACGTCCCGGGCAAAGCCATGCTGACCGCCGGGGTAGGTCTTGCCCTTATGGGTGAAGGCCCCGCCGGTCAGCTTGCCCGTCCACGGGAACAGGATGGGCGCGTGGCGCTTCCAGATGGCGGGGTCGGCCTGCCAGAGCATCTCTTCGCCTGCGGCATTCTTCAGGCTGACGGCCTCTGCACCGTGGGTGTCCACGGTCAGGGTCAGGAATTCGTTGTGAATGGTTGCCTGCATGATTCATCTCTCCTTTTTATCTGTTGACGATGTGCTCGCCGTTTCCTTCCAGCCAGGTGCGCAGGTTCCGGGTGGTAATGTCCATCAGGTTCTGCAAAGCCTCCCGGGTCGTCCACGCAATGTGCGGTGTGAGGATCGCGTGGGGTTCTGCCCGCAGGGAGCTTTCCTGAGGCAGAGGCTCGGTGACAAAGGCATCGGCCCCGTAAAAGCCCAGCTGACCGCTGTGGAGGGCCGCTGCCACGGCCTCCTCATCCACCAGCGCGCCCCGGGCCGTGTTGAGCAGAATGGCCCCGGGCTTCATCTTCGCCAGCGCCTCCGCGTTGACAAGGCCCCGGGTCTGAGGCGTGGCCGGGCAGTGCAGGCTGAGGATATCGCACCGTCTCAGCAGGGTATCATAATCCACGAACTCCACCCCATCGGCGGCGTACTCCGGGCGCACCGTGCGGGTGCACACCAGAACCTCCATGCCAAAGGCCCTTGCAATGCGGGCGGTCTGGCGGCCGATGCTGCCGTAGCCGTACACGCCATAGGTCTTGCCGTAGAGCTCCATCTGGGGCAGCAGGCCGATGCTCTCCGGGATATCCAGCTGCCAGCATCCCTGCTTGACGGCACGGTTGTAGCGCTCCGCGCACTGGCAGATGGCCAGCAGCAGGCTGAAGGTCATCTGGGCCACGCTGTAGGTAGAATAGCCCGGCACATTGGCCACTGCCACGCCGTGGCGGCGGCAGGCTTCCAGATCCATGTTGTCGGTGCCCGTGGCGATGATGCCCACCCATTTCAGGTTCGGGCACTGCTGTAAGATCTTCTCATCCACGCGGCACTTGTTCAGCAGAACGATGTCCGCATCTCCAATGCGGGGGGCGATCTCCTCGTAGGCCGTGCGGACATAGCTGGTGGTATCGGGCACCAGCGCCTTTACCCCCGACCAGTCGAGGTCGCCTTCCTCCATGACATAGCTTTCCAGAATGACAGCTTTCATCTCAGTCCTCCAACAAAACGTCCTCGCTCAGCACCTGCCCGATGGGCTTTGCAATGCACAGGTCGGCATAGGCATCCGCCCCGGTGGGCTGCATGTTGATGACCACCAGATGGTCGCCCCGGAAATACCGGATGAGCCCGGCCGCCGGGTACACCACCAGACTGGTGCCGCCAATGATGAGGGTATCCGCCTTGCGGATGGCAGACACTGCCCCGGACAGCACTTCCTCGTCCAACCCTTCCTCGTACAGGACGACATCCGGCTTGACGATGCCGCCGCACTCGGTGCAGCGGGGCACACCGGTGCTGTTGGCAATGAAATCCACATCGTAGAACTTGCCGCAGCGGGTGCAGTAGTTGCGCAGGGTGCTGCCGTGCAGCTCGTACACGGTTTTGCTGCCCGCCGCCTGATGCAGGCCGTCGATATTCTGGGTGACGACAGCCTTCAGCTTGCCCTCCCGCTCCAGCTTTGCCAGCCGCAGGTGGGCAGCGTTGGGCTTTGCCCCCTTCACAATGAGCTTATCCCGGTAGAACCGGTAGAACTCCTCGGGGTTCTCCTCCCCCAGAAGGTGTGGCTCAGGATGGTCTCGGGCGGGTAGTCGTATTTCTGGTGGTACAGGCCGTCCACGCTGCGGAAATCCGGGATGCCGCTTTCGGTGGAGACCCCCGCGCCGCCAAAAAAGACGATGCGGTCGCTCTCGGCAATGATTTTTTCCAGTGCAGGAACCATAAAAGAAACGCTTCCTTTCCGGCGATCGTTGTGTTTTGGATAGCTCCAGTATAACACAAATCCAGAGGAAAGGAAGCGTTTTTTTTTTGATGGGATCGTCCCCTTGCTCAGCGCCCGTTTTCGGCAAACAGGGTTCCCAGCGCATCCAGCAGATCATGCGGGAGCATCCCGGTTTCCCCGTGCAGGGCAGCGGCACGGTCGGCAGCTGCACCATGGAGATAAACGGCACAGGCAGCGGCCTCAAAGGCAGGCAGACCGCAGGCCAGCAGGGCGCTGGTCATGCCCGCCAGCACATCCCCGCTGCCGCCCCGGGAAAGCCCCGGGTTGCCGGTGGGATTGACCGCACAGCGGCCATCCGGCCCTGCAATGACGGTATGTGCCCCCTTCAGCACCACCACAGCATTCCATGCTTTCGCATAGCGCAGCGCCGTGCCTTCCCGGTCCGCGTTGATCTCTGCCGCAGAGTGTCCGGTGAGCCGGGCCATCTCGCCGGGGTGGGGCGTTAAAATCAGTTCTCCTTGAGGGTGAAGCATTTTTTCCGTTTGGAGCAGGTCAGCGGCCGCGTTCAGGCCATCCGCATCCAGCACTGCACTGCCGGAAAAGCCGGGCAGGAGCATTTTTACCAGTGCCCGGGTCTCGGCGGCACGGGCTGCGCTCTGGGCCGTATAGCCCAGCCCGGGGCCCGCCAGCAGGACAGAAGCCTTCTGCCGCCGGATACGCTCAATATTCTGGGGCGAGATGCCGCCCTCTGCGCCCGCTTCGCAGGGGCAGAGACAGCACTCCGGCAGGCGGGTGGCCACCGCCGCCAGCACCGGCTGCACACTTGCCAGCGTAACGATGCCGGCCCCCCGGTGCGCAGGGCACCTTCCACGGCCAGCGCCGCCGCGCACGGTAGGACGCACTGCCCGCCACCGCCAGCACGGAGCCAAAGGTTCCCTTTATGCGCATCCCGGGGCGGGGCTGGATCTTTTGCCAAACAAAATCATAAGTTGTTTCGAACATAGGCGGCTCCTTCGTACAACCTCTCAGTCGGGCTTGCGGCTCAACCCCCCCAGTCGCCTGCGGCGACAGCCCCCACTAGTAGGGGGGCCCTTGGCATTTCGTAAAAGCTCGCCCCTCTTTGCCAAGCAATGACGGAGAGGTTTAATCCGTTCCCTGCAAATACCTCCGGATCTCCTTCTCTGCTTCCTGTACCTCTTCATGGAACATGCGGGCAGAGACACGGAGGGCACCATGGCCCAGAATGATGACCTGTTCCATGCCATCGGAGGTGGCCACGCGGACGCGGCGGCCCTTGCCGATCTCATGGGTGACACGCTCGATGAACATATCGGCGGTCTCGGCTTCCCTGGTGTAGACCACATGGATATTGTGGTACTGCTCTATGCTGCCGGGGCTGCCCGGCACACGGTAGGCATCGAACACAAGGATGAGCACGCACTTTTTGAAGCCCTGATAGTTGCAAAGGATGTCCATCAGCCTGTGGCGGGCCGCTTCCAGGCTCTCTTTGGAGAGTGCGTTCAGCTCGTCCCACGCAAAGATGATGTTGTAGCCGTCCACCAGCAGGTATTCGGGCTGGATCTCCCACTGCTCGGCGTTGAAATCAGGGCGTTCCCGCTTCTGGGTGGGGCGGAACGCCGCCAGCGGGTCCCGCTTGATGGGGCCATAGGTGCGCTCGAAGATCTTCAGCAGCTCGGCGTCCTCTTCCAGGGTGGCACGGTACGCGGCCATCCGGCGGGGCCGGGCCTGCACCGCTTCCTCGGTCTTGGCAGTCTTGCCCCAGCCGCTGTCCACATGCATGTGGCTGCGCACCTGCTCCCAGGGCACCACAAATCCGGCCCCGTGGGCGCAGAACACCGAATCCGCCGGGTTGTCGAGGTCGTGTTCCGGCTCATAGCCCGCAGCCTCGATGACCTCTGCTGCATTGTGGCAGGGACGGTAGCCGTCCAGCGTCAGGGTCAGGTGTCCCCTGCCCCGGGTGTAGCCCACCACCTCCATGGGGTAGCTGCGCATGGTGGAGGCCGGGGCCGTGCCGGTGAGCAGGGTGGTATCCCCGTCGGCTCCGGTCTCGGGCGGGTCAAAGCTGCCGCCCATGTTCTGGATATCGTTCATGGCGCGTCCCACGTTGTCAGAGGGCAGCTCCAGCCGGAAGGCGTACCACGGCTCCAGCAGCTGGGTCTTGTGGATCTGGTCTGCCATCATCAGGCCCTGCCGTACTGCGCGGTAGGTGGCCTGCCGGAAGTCGCCGCCCTCGGTGTGCTTGAGGTGGGCCCGACCCGCAATGAGGGTCGATCTTCACATCGGTGAGGGGCGACCCAGTCAGCACGCCAAGATGCTGTTTTTCTTCCAGATGGGTCAGCACCAGACGCTGCCGGTTCTTGTCCAGCACCTCTTCCCGGCAGTCGGCGGCAAACTGCATGCCGCTGCCGCGGGGCAGGGGTTCCAGTTTCAGGTGCACTTCCGCGTAATGGCGCAGCGGCTCATAGTGGCCCACGCCCTCCATGGCTTCGGTGATGGTCTCCTTATACAGAATGCCGCCGGGGCCGAAGCTGACCTCCAGCCCGTACCGCTCGGCCAGCAGGCTTTTCAGCACCTCCAGCTGGATCTCGCCCATCAGCTGGACATGGATCTCGCCCAGGGTCTCGTTCCAGACCACATGGAGCTGGGGCTCCTCCTCTTCCAGCCGATGGAGCTTTCCCAAACGCGGCGTGCACATCCGCGCCCTCGGGCAACAGCACCTGATAGCTCAGAACCGGCTCCAGCACCGGCAGGTCGCTGTCCCGTTCCGCCCCCCCCAGACCCTCGCCCGGGCGGGCTTTGGTCAGGCCGGTAACGGCGCACACCCGGCCGGGGCCGATGCACTCCGCCAGCGTAAACTTTGCGCCGGAGTAGAGCCGCAGCTGATTGGCCTTTTTTCGGCCCATGGCTCCCCATCGACCTCTCCGGCAAGCTGTGCTTTCACTTTGAGCACACCGCCGGTCACCCGCAGCCAGGTCAGGCGGTTTCCCTGCTCATCCTGGCTCACCTTGAACACCTTGGCCCCGAAGGCTTCCAGCGCGGGGGCCGGGCGGGTATAGCGGTCCAGGCCCTCCACCAGCGCATCCACACCCTGCAGCTTCAGCGCCGAGCCAAACCAGCAGGGAAACACATGCCGCCGGGCAATGGCGGGGATGAGGTCGGTATCGGTCAGGCTTCCCCGGTCCAGCATCGTCTCCATCAGCCGCTCATCGCAGAGAGCCAGCGCCTCGTCCCGGTCAGCCTGCTCTGCCCCAAAATCCACAAAGCCATCCCCCAGCCGACGGTTCAGCTGGGTCAGAAGCGCTTCCCTGCCCGGGCCGGGCAGGTCCATCTTGTTCACGAACACAAAGGTGGGGATGCGGTACCGCCGCAGCAGCCGCCAGAGCGTCTCGGTATGGCTCTGCACGCCGTCGGTGCCGCTGATAACCAGCACCGCATAATCCAGCACCTGCAGTGTCCGCTCGGTCTCCGTGGAAAAATCCACATGGCCCGGGGTGTCCAGCAGGGTAAAATCGGTATTGCCCGCCGTGAAGAGGGCCTGCTTGGAGAAAATGGTAATGCCGCGCGCCTTTTCCAGCGCGTCGGTGTCCAGAAAGGCATCCTTATGGTCCACCCGGCCCAGCTTGCGAATGGTGCCGGTGCCGTAGAGCAGGGCCTCGGAAAGGGTGGTTTTGCCGCTGTCCACATGGGCCAGAATGCCGATGACCAGCTGCTTGTGCTCTTGTTCCATGCCGCGGCCCCCTTACAGCACGCTGGCGATCAGCGCAGCGGCGACCAGCGGCAGGCCCAGCACCAGATTGGAGAGCAGGCTGCAATAGGTGCGCTCCTCGGGTTCCAGCTCCTCAAAGGAGACGATCTTCTCATCCGCATAGTCGATGATGGAGCGGGTGGAATGGATCTTTTTCTGCCGCTTGCCCATCCCCTTGAATTCCTCCAGCAGATGGTGGATGGTCACGCCATCCAGCCGCAGGTAGTCCACCCAGGCCCAGATGAGCAGCACCACGCCGCACAGAAAGCCCGGGGCCTCCCAGATGGTAAACGTGCCATCGCTGACATAGCGCTGCCACAGCAGCATCAGCACGGCCACGATGGAGGTGCGGGTCACGGTCTTATATAAAATGGGGTGGAACATGTAGCGTTTGTACATCGAGGTCAGTTTCTTCATGGTGCGCTCCTTATTGATACAGATACACTTTATTGTATCATGTTTTTGTGAAAAAAAGATAGCTGTTTTGTGCGCACAGTGTGAACAGTTTCTCTCTTTCGCCTGTTCTTCACAGATATACAGTTCTTTCCATTTTCTAGTAATTTTTTTCCACATTCTTTTCCCATGAAAGTGTTTGTCACCGTTTTGTTTCCAATTCTATGCTGTGGCGGATTGACTTCTTTCCAGTAAAGTGCTAAAATATACAGTGGTGCGACTTTTGTCTTTCCTGTGCACTTTTTGGAAAGGCAGACAGCCTCACTGCGTTTAGGAAAAGGAAAAACGCGCGGCTCTGTCCGCGCAAGATCTGGGAGGATCATCCAATGAGCTTCAATTTTGATCGCCGCACCTTCCTGAAGGGTGCAGGTGCTGTGGGTGCCGCCAGCCTGCTGGCAGCCTGCGGCGAAAAGTCCAACAACACCGGCAATGGTGCTGCCGCCAGCGGCGCTGCTGCCCCCAACTCCACCGGCGCTACCCCCTGAAGGAGTTCATCTCCTTTGAGAGCGGCAACCGTGAGCTGGAAAGCTGGAACATGCTGTACACCCAGAAGGCTGAGGATGCCAACGTGGTCACCAACCTGTGGGACGGTCTGCTGAGCTTTGACTGCTACGGCAAGGTGGTGCCCGCCATCGCTTCCAGCTGGGAGCACAATGAGGATGCCACTGTCTGGACCTTCCACCTGCGGGACGACGTGGACTGGGTGGATTGCAACGGTGAGGTGAAGGCTCACCTGACCAGCAAGGACTTCCTGGTTGGTTTTGAATGGGTGATGAACGCCATCAAGAACGAGGCCAACAACACCTCCATGCCCAACGATACCATTGTGGGTGCTTACGAGTACTACGAGCTGACCAAGGAAGCCGGTGACGCTGCTGCTGACATGACCTACGAGGACATGCTGGCTGCCGGTGTGGGCATCGAAGCTCCGGATGATTACACTCTGGTGTTCACCTGCCCCAACGCCTGCCCTTACTTTGATACCGTTGCCGCCTACAACAGCTTCTACCCCGTGGCCCCTGCTCTGATCGAGGAGCTGGGTGTCGATGGCTTCCGGAGCTGCGACAACACCACCATGTGGTACAACGGACCCTATGTGGTGGAGGAGTACATCCAGGGCAACACCAAGAGCTACATCCCCAACCCCAACTACTACGATGCTGCCAACGTCAGCCGCTTTGAGCGCTTCACTGTCACCATGATCAGCGACGGTTCCATCAGCCTGCAGCTGTATCAGAACCGCGAGCTGGACGAGGTGGACCTGGGTGAGAGCAACATCACTACCATTCAGTCCGATCCTTCCAACGAGTACAATCAGCAGCTGTGCGAGAAGCGTGCCAAGAAGTTCAGCTACTGCTTCATCTTCAACTACGACAAGAAGAACACCGACGGCACCCCCGATGAGAACTGGAACAAGGCCATTGCCAACAAGGCCTTCCGTCAGTGCTTCCCCAAGGGCATGGTGCTGAACAAGTTCTTCGCCCGTTACAACCCCATCAATCCCCTGAAGTGCGAGAACGACTTCTTCACCATGAAGGGCCTGTGCTACACCTCTGACGGCACCGACTACACCAACCTGGTGGCCAAGGAGATGGGTCTGGACGGCGAGGCTTACGACGGCAAGACCATGAAGCGCCTGCGCGCCAACAACGGTGACATCACCGAGCTGAAGAACCAGGCCATGGAAGAGCTGAGCGCCATTGGTGTCACCTTCCCTGTTCACTGCTCCTACTATATTCTGGCTGGCTCCACCTCCGCTCTGGACAGCGCAACCGTGCTGAAGCAGTGCTTCACCGACAGCTTCGGCGATGACTTCATCGTGCTGGATGTCAACACCTTCGTGTCCTCCACCATGAAGGAAGTCGTGGCACCCAAGCTGCAGAGCTTCGTCCACATGGGCTGGGGTGCTGACTTCGGCGATCCCATCAACTTCCTGACCCAGATCATCGTTCACGACGACAATGCTTACTACAGCTGCAACATGACCAACATCGCAGGCATTGTGAACAATGGCCCCGCCAGCTACCAGACCGAGCTGGTTGCCGCCTACGAGAAGTTCACCGATCTGGTGAACGAGGGCCGTGCCATCGTTGACGACACCGATGCACGCTACGCCGCATTTGCCAAGGCCGAGGCTTACTTCCTGGACGAGAACCTGATCTTCCCCACCGTCTACGATATCACCTGGTGCCTGACCCACGTCAACGAGTACAGCAAAGATCAACGCAATGTATGGTCCCTGCAACTACAAGGCTGTGAACTGGGAGACCAGCGAGGAGGCCTACACCACCGAACAGTACGATGCGTTTGCCGCCGCATTCGACGCAGCCACTCAGGCCTGATCGCGTGAACCAGTAGCCAATCGCAAAAAGCAGAACCGGACGTTTTTGAAGCGTCCGGTTCTTTTTTTCCCTGACAGCACAAGACCCCGCCGCGCGGGAAAGCTCCCAGCGCGGCGGGGTCATTGTGTTAAAATACAGGAAAGCGGTTCAGCTTACTGCTGGCTTTCATACTCCTTGCGGTAGCCTTCCAGCTCACGCTGGTTGCCATACACGAAGTGGCCGTTTGCGATCTCTTCCCAGACCGGCTTGTCCACGCTGTAATCGTGGATGGAGGGGTCATAGACCAACAGCTTCTTGTGCTTTTCAAGGCTGGGGTCAGGGATGGGGACCGCGCTCAGCAGGGCTTTGGTGTAGGGATGCAGCGGATGGAGGAACAGCTCCTCCGCCTCAGCCAGCTCCACGATGCGGCCCTTTGCTGATAACGGCGATACGATCCGAAATGAACCGGACCACCGACAGGTCATGTGCAATGAACAGGTAGGTCAGGCCGCGGCTCTTCTTCATCTCGTTCAGCAGGTTCAACACCTGTGCACGGATGGAAACGTCCAGGGCGGAGATGGGCTCGTCGGCAACGATGAACTCCGGCTCCACGATCAGGGCCCGGGCGATGCCGATGCGCTGCCGCTGGCCGCCGGAGAACTCGTGGGGGAAGCGGGAGGCAAACTCCGGCAGCAGACCGACCTCGTGCAGAGCGTTCATCACCTTTTCGTGCAGGTCTTCCTGATCTTTGTACAGGTGGTGGTTCAGCAGACCCTCCGCCACGATGTACTCCACCTTGGCGCGCTCGTTGAGCGAGGCCATGGGATCCTGAAAGATCATCTGCACCTTGCGGATGACCTCGCGGTCCAGCTCCTTGGGGATCTTGCCGTTGATCTTCTGGCCCTTGAAGAAGATGTCGCCGCCCGAGGTCGGATTGATGCGGCAGATGGCACGGCCAATGGTGGTCTTGCCGGAGCCGGACTCGCCGACCAGCGAGAAGGTCTCGCCCTTATAGATGTCAAAGTTGACATGATCGACAGCAACAAATTTTTTTTCTTACCGGAGCCAAAGGTGATCTGAAGGTCTTTCAGCTCAATCAGCTTTTCGCGTTCAGCCATTTAAGTTGGCGCCTCCCATCTTTCCCATTTTCTCACGCAGGTTCTGGATGGAGTGCGGCCGCTCGATCTTGGGAGCGCGCGGGTCCAGATACCAGGTCTTTGCGGCGTGGGTCTCGGACACCTGGAAGAACGGAGGCTCTTGCACAAAGTCGATTGCCAGCGCATGCTTGTTGCGGGGCGCAAATGCGTCACCCTTGATCTCATTGAACAGGTTCGGGGGAGTACCATCCACGCTGGGCAGGGCCTCACCCTTGGTGCCCAGCTGCGGCAGAGCCTGCAGCAGAGCCCAGGTGTAGGGGTGCCATGCGTCGTAGAAGATCTCCTCCACGGTGCCGTATTCCACGATCTGGCCGGCGTACATCACGGCCACACGGTCTGCCACGTTTGCCACGACGCCCAGGTCATGGGTGATGTAGATAACGGACATGCCCAGCTCCTTCTGCAGGTCGCGGATCAGCTGCAGGATCTGAGCCTGAATGGTCACATCCAGTGCGGTGGTGGGCTCGTCGCAGATCAGGATCTGCGGGTTGCAGGCCACCGCAATGGCAATGACGACACGCTGGCGCATACCGCCCGAAAACTCGTGGGGATACTGCTCGTACCGACGCTCGGGGTCGGGGATACCCACCTTGCCCAGCATCTCGATGGCAGCCTTTTTTTTGGCTTCCTCGCCCTTCAGACCCTGGTGATGCTCAATGCTCTCCTGGATCTGCTTGCCGATGTTCTTCAGGGGGTTCAGGCTGGTCATGGGGTCCTGCATGATCATGGCGATCTTCTTGCCGCGGACACCCAGCCAATCCTTCTCGGTGAACTTGGTCATATCGCGGCCTTCAAACATGATGGAGCCGCCGGTGATCTTACCGTTGGCATCCAGCATACCCACAAAGTTCTTGGTGAATACGGACTTGCCCGAGCCGGACTCGCCCACGATGGCAAGGGGGTCTCGCCTTCGTACAGGTCCAGCGAGCACTTGCGGATGGCGTTCAGCTTGCGGCCGCGCAGGCTGAAAGTGATCTCCACGTCTTTGGCAGAGATAATCGGTTGTCTATCCATTTACGTCTCTCTCCAATCTATCAAACGTGGTTGCGCGGGTCAGCAGCATCCGAGAAAGCGTTGCCCATGATATAGAAGGAAATGGAGATGATGGACACGATGGATGCGGGGAAGACCAGCAGGTACGGGTAGTCCAGGAAGAAGCCGCGCACCTTGCTCAGGATCAGGCCCAGAGAAGGCGTGTCGATGCCCAGGCCCATGCCCAGGTAGGACAGCGTGGATTCCAGATTGATGGTGCCCGGGATGGACAGTGCCATACGCAGGATGATAACGGAGACCAGATACGGCAGGATGTTCTTGGTCAGCACGCGCCACAGCGGGTGCCCAGGCAGCGGGACGCGAGGTTATACTCGCGATCACGGAACATGAACACCATGTTGCGGACACGGCGTGCCATAGAAAGCCAGTTGATGGCGATCATGGAGATGGCCATGATCCAGAAGCTCTGACCCACCATCAGGGCGATCAGGGTCATATAAATGATATAGGGCACGTTGTCGATCAGGTTGTACAGCTCCGTGAAGAAGCGGTCCAGGCTGCGCACATAGCCCCAGATCAGGCCGAAAGATCACGCCCACGATGCTCTCGCCCACGGCGACCACCAGAGCCAGACGGATGGAAACCTGGGTGGCATACCACACCTGGCACCAGTAGTCACGGCCCAGGTTGTCGGTACCGAACCAGTACTCACTGTTGGGCCTGATGAAAGCCTTGCTGGAATCAGAGATCAGGCTGGTGTAGTGATACTTGCCGATGCTCAGCGCGACGAAGGAGAACACCGTCAGCGCCAGGAACAGGATCAGGCAGAAGACAGCAACCTTGTGCTTGAGGAAGTTCTGGACGACAGAACCCCAGTAGCTGTAGTTGGAGTAGCCGATGCGCTCAGCTTCCTCCGGGGAGTACTCGACGAAGTAGAACAGTTCTTCGGGCTTCTTGCCCTCAAAATCCGATGCCTTAGCCATCAGCGAGCCTCCTCCTTTCCGGTCAGAGTAATACGGGGGTCAACCACCATCATCAGCACATCGCCCAGGAACACGCCCACGATGCCCAGCACAGCGTAGAGGATGACCAGGGTCTGCACAACGTTCAGGTCATAGCGCTGGATGGCATCCGTCAGCAGGGGGGCCCATGCCGGGAACGGAGAAGAACCGTTCCATCAGCAGGGAGCCGCCCACCGTCAGCAGGATGGACTGGGGGATATACTGCACCATGGGAACCATGGCGTTGCGCAGAACATGCTTAAACATGATCTCGCGGGAGCTCAGGCCCTTGACACGGGCCAGCTTGATATAGTCGCGGGTCAACTCATCCACCATGTAGCGGCGGGTCCACAGGGCGTAGCCTGCAATGGATGCCAGCGACAGGCAGATGATGGGCAGCACGCTGGAAGCACCGACATTGCGGGTGGAGTACAGCGTGGGGAAATCCCAGGTATTTGGAACCAAAGACCAGCACCAGAGAATACGACACCAGCGACGGGACCGCGTTGACGAAAACGGTGTAGGCCGTGCCGATCCAGTCAAAGACCTTGTCCTTGAAGGCGGCCTGCAGGATGCCCATCAGCACACCGACCACCAGAGAGATGCCGGAGGCGATGAGACCCAGACGCATGGAGATACCAAACTTTTTACCAATGACCTTGACCACCGGGGCACCGTTCTGGATGCGGCGGGAAGTGCCGAGTCCAGATGCAGCAGGCTGTTGTAGAACTTGACCAGCTGGGTGGGGATGGGATCGGTCAGGCCAGCTGCTTCCAGAGCGGCGGTCTTCTGTCTGATCGGTAAACTTCATGAGCTGTTCTTCCGTGAAGTAGTAGTCCGTAGGCAGGCAGCGCATCATCAGGAAAACTGCTGTTGCGATCAGAAAGATTGTGACAAGCGACTGAAGCAGCCGCTTAACCGTGTATTTTAACATGTTATCGAACCCTTAACTTTTATTTCTACCCTTTCGGGCGGGGGAAACGGGGAACTTAAGCCTTGGTAGCTGCGTCGAATGCAGCGGCGAACTCCTCGTACTGCTCGGTGGTGTAAGCCTCTTCGCTGGTCTCCCAGTTGACAGCCTTGTAGTTGCAGGGACCATACATAGCGTTGATCTTGCTGTACTCGTTGGCGTGGGTCAGAGTCCAGGAAACATCGAAGTAGCAGGGGCAGGCCAGAACGTTGTTCAGCATGCTGGCCTCAGCCTTTGCGAAGGCGGCATAGCGTGCATCGGTATCATCAACGATGGCCTTTGCGGTGTTGACCAGATCGGTGAACTCCTCGTAGCAGGCCACCAGATCCTTCTGCCAGTCAGCGGGGCCGGCCTCCACGATCTTGGCGATGTTGGAGTAGTACCAGCTGTAGTAGGCGTTGTCGTCGTGCAGGATCTCCTGACCAACGAAGTTGACGGGATCGCCGTAGTCAGCGCCCCAGCCGTTGATGACGAAGCTCTGCAGCTGAGGATTACGGACTTCCTGGGTGATGGAGGAGACGTAAGTCTTGATGTCCAGCACGATGAAGTCATCGCCGAAGCTGTCGGTGAAGCACTGCTTCAGCACGGTTGCGTTGTCCAGAGCGGAGGTGGAACCGGCGATGATGTAGTAAGCAGCGTGGACGGGGAAGGTGACACCGATGGCGCTCAGCTCGTCCATGGCCTGCTTCTTCAGGTCAGCGATGTCGCCGTTGTTGGAACGCAGGCGGATCATGGTCTTGCCGTCGTAAGCCTCGCCGTCGAAACCCATCTCCTTGGCAACCAGGGTGGAGTACTCCTGGCCCTTGGTGTTGTAGCAGACGCCGGGCATGGTGTAGTAGTCGTTCTCGCACTTCAGGGGGTTGATCTTGTTGGTGCGGGCGTAGTAGTTGATGAGGTTGAGGCCCTTGTAGAAGCACTGACGGAAGGCGGTGTTGGCGATGGCCTTGTTCCAGTTGTCGTCGGGGGTGCCGTCCTCGTTGTTCTTCTGATAGTTGAAGTGCATCTGGTAGCTGAACTTCTTGGGACGCTTCTCACACAGCTGAGCATTGTACTCGCTGTTGGGATCAGCCTGGATGGTGGTCAGGGTGCTCTCGCCCACATCCATCTCGTCCAGCTCACGGTTCTGGTACAGCTGGAAGGTGACGGTGCCGTCGCTGATCATGGTAACGGTGAAGCGGTCGAAGCGGGACACCTCGTCAGCTGCATAGTAGTTGGGGTTGGGGATGTAGCTCTTGGTGTTCTGGCTGATGAACTCCTCCACCACATAGGGACCATTGTACCACATGTTGGTGTAATCGCAGGCACGGAAGCCCTCAACGCCCAGCTCGTTGATCGATCCTCAGAGACGGGGTAGAAGCTGGTGTAGGCAGCAACGGTATCGAAGTAGGGGCAGGGATCCTTGCAGGTGAAGACCAGGGTGTAGTCATCCGGAGCCTCAACGCCCACGCCTGCATCCAGCATATCCTGGTAGGTCAGCTCGGCAGCAGCATCGCCCATATCGCTGGTCTTCTGATAGTAATCAGCAGCACCGGTCAGGGTCTCGTTGGGCATGGAGGTGTTGTTGGCCTGGTTCTTGGCTGCGTTCAGCACCCACTCCAGACCCACGAGGAAGTCCTTGCTGGTCAGGTGAGCCTTGACCTCGCCGTTCACATCCACCCAGTCCACATCATCGCGGAGGTTGAAGGTCCAAACGGACGAGTCCTCATTGTGGCTCCACCCCTTGGCCACGGAAGGCACAGCCTTGCCGTAGCAGTCAAAGCTCAGCAGGCCTTCCCACAGGTTGGTGGTGACATTCATGTCGGAAGCCATCTGGCTGTACAGCATGTTCCAGCTCTCCAGCTCACGGTTGGTGCTCTCCCAGGAGATGAACTCCTTCAGCAGGGGGGTAGCGCCGGTGGTGTTGGGAGCGCTGGTAGCACCAGAGGAAGCGGCGGTGGAGCTGCTGCCAGAGTTGCCGCCGCAGGCGGCCAGAATGCCGGCGGGCACCAACGACACCGGAAGCCTTCAGAAAGCTGCGGCGGCTGATTGCATGAGACTCGTAGTTGTTGTTCATTGTGTTTTCCTCCCTATAATAATTCCGTGCTTCAGTGCATGGTGCAGGGCGGGATGTCCTGCTGTTTTCCCCACTATTCTGCGGAGGTTTTTGAATCCTGTATTGCCAGGGAATACAAAAGAGCGCAGAAACAGACCCCTGTCTGCACCTGTGCTCCTCCCGCAAAACCTTAACACGTCATATATTGTATCATTGAAATAAAAAAGATGTCAATGGAACACACACAGCTTTTTCTTCAAAAAGCAAAGTCTGCCGCACAAAAACGATGAAATATATTTGCTTTTACATGGTAAAGCGTGCAGGAAATTTAACAGACAATGCTGCGGACAAAACAACCGGAATTGTTCTCGTCAAAAAGACACCGTATTTTCTGCTTTACATTCTAAAAGAGCAGGCGCTCCACACTTTGCGAAGAGCACCTGCTTTTGGAAAACTGAATTATTAAAACAAGTCACCGGGCCAGAGCGTTCTGGATCTTTGCAAAATCCTCCAGCGTCAGGGCCTCAGGACGGATGCGGGCATCGAAACCGGCGGCTTCAATGGCAGCGGTCACGGCATCCTTGGGCATCCCCAGGCCGCTGGCGATGGCATTGGCTGCGGTCTTGCGGCGCTGGCCAAAGGCCGCGCGGACGAGGGCAAAGTAGCCCTCCTCGTCCTCCACCTGCACGGCGGGGGTGGGGCGGATGTCCATGCGCACCACGGCGCTGGTCACCTTGGGGGCCGGGTAAAAACTGCCCGGCGCAGCGGTGAACATCAGCTTGGAGGTGGCGTAGTAGTTCACCGCGCAGCTGATGGCGCTGGATGCACGGGTGCCGGGCGCGGCAGCCAAACGGTCGGCTGCTTCCTTCTGCACCATCACAGTCAGGCTCTCGATGGGCAGGCGGTCACCCAGCAGCTTCATCACAATGGGGCTTGTGATATAGTAGGGCAGGTTGGCGCAGACTGCCACCGGCATCCCGGGGAACTCCTGCGCGATCAGGGCTTTCAGGTCCACCTTGAGCACATCCTGCAATACCAGCTTGAAATTATCCACACCGGCCATGGTCTCGGCCAGCAGGGGCGGCAGGCGCTCGTCCACCTCGATGGAGACCACCTTTGCCGCCCGCTTTGCCAGCTCCCGGGTCAGCACGCCGATGCCGGGGCCGATCTCGAGCACGCCGTAGCGCTTGTCCACGCCGCTGGCATCCACGATCTTGGGGGGCAGGCCGGGGTTGACGATGAAGTTCTGGCCAAAGCCCTTGGAGAGGGCAAAATCATATTTTTCGCACAGGGCGCGCACATAAGACAGGTCGGTCAGTTCGGGCATGGCTCTATCCTTTCTTTTTCCAAAATAACCCTCTCAGTCTCGCTTCGCTCGCCAGCTCCCCCAAAGGGGGGGAGCTTTTTGACAAAAACCGCAAACTTTGCATGAATTGCCAAGACCTCGCCCTTTGGGAGAGGTGGCAGCGCGTCAGCGCTGACGGAGAGGGTTGTTCTCTTATTCTTGACTACTGGATGCAGTGCTCTCCCCTGCTGCTTCACTTTCGGCGGGCGCGGTCTCTGCCGGAGTGCTCTCGGCAGATGCAGCCTCAGCGTCCCCTTCCGCTACGCTCTCGGCGGCGGCGCTGTCGGCAGCCTCACTGGAAGCCGCTTCGTTGACACCGCTCACGGTGGTGGTGCCGCTCATCTGCTGGGCAGTGCTCACGGCACGCTGGATCTGGGGATCGTTCTCCACAGTGTAATCATAGTAGGCGGTCTGCTCGTCCGCAGTCAGGGGCCGCTCCACATCCACGGTCAGGCCGGTGCCGTCAAAGCAGCTGCCGTCGCCGCAGACCAGCTTTGCCACGGTAACCACCACGGCACTGCCATCGGAAAGGCGCTGGGGGCTGCTCTGGATGGTGCCCTTGCCCTGCGTGGTGGTGCCCACCAGGCGGGCACCATTCAGGGTGCGCAGACTGCTGGCAAAGAGCTCCGCCGCGCTGGCGGTGCTGCCGTTGACCAGGCAGACCACGGGCAGGTCGATCCGGGATTCGCTGGTGCTGGTGCCCAGCAGGGTCTGGGTGCCGTTCTTATCCTCAGCAAAGGCCAGCGTGCCCTCCGGGGCGATCAGGTCGATGCACTGAATGGCATCGTCCAGCAGGCCGCCGCCGTTGTCGCGCAGATCAAACACCAGGCTGCCCGCGCCGCTGGCGCTCAGGCTGCGGATGGCGTAATCCAGCTCGCTGGGGGTGGTGGAATCAAACTGGCGGATCCGGATGTAGCCCACATTGCCCTGCACCATCTGGTAATCCACGGTGGTGGAGCTGTAGCCGGAGTGGGTCAGGTCAGCGGTATGCTCGGAGGCCTCACTGTCCAGCCAGGTCACATTGACGGTGGTACCGCTCTCGCCGCGCAGGCGGGTCTGGATGGCATCCACGCTGCTCATGCTCTTGACATCGGTGCCGTCCACGGCGGTGATGTAGTTGCCGACCTGAATGCCGGCCTCCTTGGCGGGGGATTCATCGTAGACCTTGATGACCTTGGCATAGCCGGACTGATCCACAGCCAGCTCCACGCCAATGCCGATCAGGGTGCCGTTCTGGGTGTTCATCAGCTCCGTATAGGCGGTGGCGCTGAAATAGCGGGCGTACTTATCGCCGGTGCCCAGCAGGTAGCCAGCCGTCAGGCGGTCGTAGAGGGTGGTCTCGTCGATGGGATAGTAATCGTTGCTGCGGACATAGCGGTCCACCTCAGCGATCTTGTTGTACATGCTCTCCTTTTCCTTCACGCTGCTCACCGTGCTGTCAAACAGACGCATGGCAATGAGCATGGTGATGGAAAAGGTCACGGTCATGGCCAGGATGACGATGCTGACCGCCATGCCGACCGATATCTTACGGTTCATCTTCTTCCCTCCTCTGTCAGACCAGCAGCATCATAACCACGCTGCCCAGCACGGAAAGTGCAAAGATCCCCTGCCAGGATCAGACAGCCCACGCGCAGGATGCGCTTGCGTTTTTTCTTCCTTCATAAGCCCTGACGGCCTCCTTTTGATACAATGCAGATTATTTCATGGGGATATAACCACGGGGGTTGACGGCGTTGGCCTTGGTGCCGCCCTTCCACACCTCCAGATGCAGGTGGTTTCCGGTGGAATTGCCGGTGGTGCCCACATAGCCGATGAGCTCGCCCTGCTTGACGTACTTGCCGGCACTGGTGGCCACCGACCGCATATGGCCGTACAGGGTGCTGTAGGTGTTGCCATCGGACATTTTGCCGTGGTAGATGATAACGTAGTTGCCGTAGCCGCCGGTAGACCAGCCTGCAACCTGCACATAACCGCTGGCGGCTGCATGAGATGGGCGTGCCGCCCGGGGCGGCAAAGTCGGTACCGGCGTGGAGCTTGTTGACCCCCAGAACGGGGTTCTTACGCCAGCCGTACTCGCTAGAGACGCGGGTGTAGCTCTTCAGCGGGCAGGCAAAGCCGGTAAAGCTCAGCTGCGGCTTGGAGGCAGCGGCCGCAGCGATCATCTTCTGGAGCGCTTCTTGACGGCCTCATAGTTCATCTCGTCCGATTCAATGGCGGCCTGCGCGTCCTTCTGGGCCTGCTGTGCCTCGGCAGCGCTCATCTGGGCGGCGGCCACGCTGGAGTTGAGCTCGTTCTGCTTGGCACGCATCTGGCTGTTTTGGGCATCCAGATCTGCCTTTTTGCTTTGCAGCTCGCTGCGCTGGGATTCCAGCGTCAGCTTATCGCTTTCCAGCGCTTCCTTGGCGTTCTTCATGTTGTCCAGGATCTCGGTGTCCTTGATGGAAATGTCCTGCATGACCTCGTTGAAGGTCAGCAGTTCATACAGGTCGTTCACCGCAGACAGCATGGCAACGCTGCCACCGTCCCGCAGCTCCTGCATGGCGGCCATGTGCTGCTTGAAATCCCCCACTGGTCGGCGATCTCCGCTTCTTTTTCGGTGATCTGCTGTTCCTTCCTTGGCGGCGATTTCCTGTTCCTTCCAGGCCGATGCTGTTCTGCACCTCGGCGATCTGGCCCTTCAGCACGCTGATCTGGCTCTGGACCACCGTGACCTTTTCCTTCAGCTCCGATTCCAGCGCCTTGGCGGCCTGCTCCTTCTTTTTTGCATTGGACAGTTCCTTTTTTGCTGTACAATGGACTGGGAGAGCTTATCCAGCTTGTTCTGCAGGCTGGACATGCTGGTAGCCGCCGTGGCCGGGTAGACCGAAACGCTCAGCAGCAGGCAGGCCGCTGCCAGAAACAGGCTGGCGGCGCGCATGGCCCGGCTGTGCCCGGGGGGGGCTTTGCGTGGGTGGGGGTATACATGAGGTGCAGGCGGAAGCCCGCAGAGTGTTTTGCTTGTTTCACAGAGAAGGCTCCTTTCGCTTACACATTCAGATGCTTGCGGATGGAGAACATGCTGCCCAGCGCACCCACCAGCGCACCACCGGCCAGACTGTACGTCAGGATGGTGGGCCAGACGGCATCCACAGGCACCATGGCGGTGCCCATGAGCAGCTGCCACAACCCGCCCAGCGTGCTGGAGGCCTGCACGATGTAGGCATAGCCGAAGATACCAGCTACCGAGGTGATGGCACCGGAGATCAGGCCCATGGTCAGGCCCTCGACCACGAAAGGCAGGGTGACCATGCGGTTGGTAGCACCCACATACTTCATGATCTCGATCTCGCGCCGGCGCGCAAAAACGCTCAGACGGATGTGCTGCCCACCGTGATGATGCTGACCACCATCAGCACCAGGATCACGATCGGCCCACCTTGGTCACGGCCTGCTGGACCTCCACAAAGGTCTGGGTCATCTCAATGGGGGCGGTAACGCTGTACACGCCCGGAATGCTCTGGAAGTTCTGGCTCATGGCCTGCATCTGGCTCAGATCCGCCAGAGAGACACGGTAGTTGGCCTTGAAGGGGTTATCATTCTCAAATTCGTCCAGCAGAACGGCGTAATCCGCCATGTACCCGCGGTACTGGTTGAGCACGTCCTCCTTGGACATGTACTGCACCCGGCTCACACCCGGGGTGGCAGTGATGCGCTCCCCTACCGACTGGATGGTGGCATCGTCGGCTTCGGGGTCCACATAGACCACCATTTCGTTCTGCTGGCCCAGATAGTTCACCATGCTGTCCACATTGACTTCCGCCAGCGTGGCAAAGGTGTTCAGGGTCATACAGACGCTCAGGGAGGCGATGCAGGCAATGGTCATGGCCCAGTGCTTGCCCAGGTTGCGCACGCCGCGCACCACAAGGAAACCGAACGTAGAAGGCTTCATCATACCAGCGACACCTCCATTTCCAGTTCCTTCGGGGTCTACGGGCGGGTGGGGGATCATGGAGCCCGTGGGCACATCCGAGATGATGTGTCCGCCGGACAGGGTGACCACGCGGCGGTCAAAGTGACGGACCAGCTCGTGCTCATGGGTAACCACCAGCACAGTGATGCCCATCTCGCTCACCCGCTCCAGCAGCTCCATCATCTCCAGGCTCAGCTCCGGGTCGATGTTGCCGGTGGGCTCGTCCGCGATGACCAGCTTGGGGCTGTGGGCCAGCGCACGGGCCACAGCCACACGCTGCTGCTCACCGCCGGAGAGCAGGTCGGGGGTAGACCTTTGCCTTGTCCTCCAGATGCACCAGCTCCAGCATGTAATTCACGCGCTCCTTGATCTGCTTATGCCCGATGTTGGTCACATGCATGGCAGCGATGTTTTCGTACACAGTCATGCTGGGGATCAGCCGGAAATCCTGAAAGATGATGCCCATCTGACGGCGCAGGTAAGGGATCTTGTGGCGGCGCAGGCGGGCAACATCCTGCCCGTTCACCAGCACGCGGCCCTCGGTGGCTACCTCCTCGCGCAGGATCAGCTTGAGCAGGGTGGATTTGCCCGCGCCCGAGTGACCCAGCAGAAAAACAAACTCGCCGTCATCCACATGGAAGTTGACATCCTCCAGGGCAGGCTTTGCGTTGTGCTTGTACTGCTTTGAAACGTGTTCAAAATCTATCATGCGTTTTTCGCTCCCAATAATTTTCTCCAAACCAAAAAGAACCGGCCAGCATCGGTTTCGAGCGGCCGGTTCTGCGCCGACGGCTTTGCTTTGCCACAAGCGGTTGCTTAATATTTGGCCGGGTTGTTGGACAGGTACTTCTTGACCATCAACGCCACCTTAAAGACGATGGCATCGTCGAACTCACGCAGATCCAGACCGGTCAGTTTTTGATCTTTTCCAGACGATACACCAGCGTATTGCGGTGCACGAACAGGCCGCGGCTCGTTTCCGAAACGTTCAGGTTGTTTTCAAAGAAGCGCTGGATGGTGAACAGCGTCTCGTGTCCAGGCTTTCGATGCCGCCCTGCTTGAACACCTCCTTGAGGAACATCTCGCACAGCGTGGTAGGAAGCTGGTAGATAAGGCGCGCGATGCCTAGGTTATCGTAGCTGATGATGGACTGTTCGGTATCGAACACCTTGCCCACTTCCATGGCGATCTGTGCTTCCTTAAAGGAGGTAGCCAGATCCTTCACGTTGGCAATGGGGGTGCCGATGCCCACCACGGCCTTGATGTAGTGTTCGCCGGAGAGGGTATCCACAATGCTGGCAGCCAGCTTTTCCATATCGGTGCGGTCGATGCCCTTGCGGATCTCCTTGACCAGCACGGTGTCGGTCTCGCTGATATTGAACACAAAGTCCTTCTGCTTATCGGGGAACAGGCTGCTGACCACATCGTAGGCAGAGATATCGCCGCCGCTGATCACCCGCACGATGAACACCACGCGGGAAACGTCGGTGGCAAAGTGCAGCTCCCGTGCCTTAGCGTAGATATCGCCGGGCAGGATGTTGTCCAGCACCACGTTCTTGATAAAGTTGGACTTATCGAACTTTTCGTCGTGGTACTGCTTGATGCTCTGCAGGCTGATGGAGAGCAGGGCCGCAAACTGCCCTGCAGTCTCGTCGGCGCCCTCCACGAACACGGCATAATCGTTATGCTTGGCGTTGGAGAACTGCTGGTAAGTATAGCCGTCGCGCACAAAGCGGTCGCCTGCGGTCAGACGCTCGGCCATATAGCCCTCGCGCACTTCGCCGATCAGGTTCAGCTCCGAGCAGGAAATGACAGCGCCAGTCTCATCCACAACGCCGACCACCCGATTGATTGCGTCCTTCATCTGGTAGATCACGCTTTGAAATACTCTATTGGCCATAAATGGATACCCCTTTTCCTCGTTTGTGCAAGCCGCAGCGGCAGCGACTGTGGTTTTTACCAATTTCGCTGCATTACATTATCTATATTTTACACAAAAGAATTTACTTTTGCAACATATTTCACCAAAATATTTTTTGACTTTCTTGGTGAAATTATCTTTCAGGGGTATTTTCAGGCCCAAAAAGCGCTGTTTTGCGTGGTTCTTGTGAATATTTTACCGGCAAAATGTGATGTTTTTTGAAAATCAGGTGAAAAGCAGTCAGGCTCCGGTGGTAATTGCTGTCACTTCCTCCGCGGAAAGCTCCCGCCACTGCCCCGGTGCAAGGGCCGGGTCCAGCCAGCAAGCCCGCCGATGGCGTCCCGGTGCAGGCCGTTCACCCCCGCGCCGTACACCCGAACATCCGCTTGATCTGGTGGTACACCCCCTGCCTGAGCCTGACTTTCACGGTCAGGCCGTCCGGGGTCAGGGCTTCCACCTCTGCCGGGGAGAGGCGGTGCCATCCGCCAGCGTCACACCCTCGGCAAAGCCCCTGCGCATCTCCTCGGTCAGCGGTGTGTCAATGACCACCGTATAGGTCTTGGAGACATGGCGCTTCGGGGCAAGGATCTCGTGGGCGAAGCCGCCGTCATCCGTCAGCAGAACAAAGCCGGTGCTGGTCTTGTCCAGCCGGCCCGGCCGGGAACAGCTCCCGCCGGGGGTAGGCGTCCCCCACCAGATCGACGACGGTGGTGTCCCTCTTGTCGGTGGAGGCGCTGACGACGCCCTCGGGCTTATTGAGCATGAGGTAGACGAACTGCTGGTAAGCAAGCGGCGCACCGTCCACCGCCACGCTGTCCCCTTCCCTGAGCTGGGTGTCCCCCTTTTTGCACACCGCGCCGTTCACCGTCACCCGTCCCATGCTCAGCAGGGTCTTTGTCTCGCTCCGGGTGCACTGGGCCGTCTCGGCCAGATATTTGTCTAGTCGCATAGGTTCTCCTTTTTCCGGTTATAGCAAAGCTGCGCCCTGCCCAAAGGCGGAGCGCAGCGATAGATTTTGCAGTTCAGTGGACCGGGAGTTTCTCCGAGGGCCGTCCGCTGGGGTGGGACCCTGCTGCCGCAGGCAGTAGGGCGGGCGATGGAATGGCCCGAGCCGTGTCCGAGGAGAAAGCTGCCGGGCCACACCCTTAAACGCTCAGAGTAGCGTGCTGTTCCACAGCATCGGGGTTGGCATCGAAGATGGGCTTGAGCACATTGGCGATGAACTCCTCCACCTGCTGCGGTGCACGGCCCACAAAGTTCTCCGGCACAAGGCCCGCCACGATCTCCTCCTTGGTCAGGCCAAAGGCGGGGTCGGCTGCAACGCGGTCCACCATATCGTTGGGCAGGCCCTCTTCCTTGACCTGCTTGCCAGCGGCAATGGCGTGCTGGCGCAGGCGCTCGTGGAGCTCCTGACGGTTGCCGCCCTTTTCCACCGCCTCCATCATGATATTCTCGCTGGCCATGAAGGGCAGCTCTGCCATCAGGCGGCTGCGCACCACCTTGGGGTACACCACGATGCCGTCGGTGACGTTGAGCATGATGTTCAGGATGGCATCGGCAGCCAGGAAGCCCTCGGCCATGGCAACACGCTTGTTGGCGCTGTCGTCCAGCGTGCGCTCAAACCACTGGGTGCCGGTGGTGAAGCTGGGGTTCAGCACATCTACCATCAGGTAGCGGCTCAGCGCGCAGATACGCTCGCAGCGCATGGGGTTGCGCTTGTAAGGCATGGCGGAGGAACCGATCTGGTTCTTTTCAAACGGCTCTTCCATCTCCTTGAAGTTAGCCAGCAGACGCAGGTCGGTGGCAAACTTCATGCAGCTCTGGCCAATGCCGGCAAGGGCGTTCAGGATGAAGGCATCCACCTTGCGGCTGTAGGTCTGGCCGGACACGGGGATGACCGCTTCGGGCGCAAAGCCCATCTCCTTGGCGATGGAAGCATCCACGGCGCGGATCTTATCGGCATCGCCCTTGAACAGCTCCATAAAGGAAGCCTGCGTGCCGGTGGTACCCTTGACACCGCGCAGCTGCAGAACAGCAAGACGGTGGTCGATCTCCTGCAGGTCCATCACCAGCTCGTTGGCCCACAGGGTGGCACGCTTGCCCACGGTAGTGGGCTGTGCAGGCTGGCAGTGAGTATAGGCCATGCAGGGCATGTCCTTGTACTCCTCAGCAAAGCGGGAGAGCTTTGCCAGCACACCGATCAGCTTTTTGCGGATGAGCTCCAGGCCCTGCCGCATCACGATGATATCGGTGTTATCGCCCACATAGCAGCTGGTGGCACCCAGATGGATGATACCTGCTGCCTTGGGGCACTGCTGGCCGTAGGCGTAAACGTGGCTCATCACATCATGGCGCACCAGCTTCTCGCGCGCAATGGCGACCTCGTAGTTGATGTCGTCCACATGGGCTTCCAGCTCGGCCACCATTTCGGGGGTGATATTGGTCAGGCCCTGCTCCATCTCGGCCCGGGCCAGCGCCACCCACAGGCGGCGCCAGGTGCGGAACTTGTTGTCATCCGAGAAGATGTACTGCATCTCATCGGAAGAATAACGGGTAGAGAAGGGGCTGATATAACGATCATGCTGTGACATTGGTTGTTTCCTCCTGAAAGTGACTCCCCCAGCCGCCTTCCGGCGACAGCCCCCTCGAAGAGGGGGGCCTTTCAGCCTCCCTCGGAGAGGGAGGTGGCATCGCGTCAGCGATGACGGAAGGAGTTTTTCTCTATTCTACCATCAAACCTTGAAATAGTCTACGCCGCCCTCAAAGATCGGCTGATATTTATCGCCGGTGACGTTCTTGTACAGGTACTCGCCGCTGCGCTCCGAGTGGCCCATCTTGCCAAAGACACGGCCATCCGGGCTCGTGATGCCCTCGATTGCCAGCAGAGAGCCATTGGGGTTGTAGCGCTGGTCCATGGTGGGCTCGCCCTCCGATCAACATACTGGGTAGCCACCTGGCCGTTGGCAACCAGCTGATCCAGCACGTTCTGGGGTGCCACAAAGCGGCCCTGGCCGTGGCTGATGGCGATCTCGTACTCGCTGCCTGCATCGCAGTGGGACAGCCAGGGGCTGCCGGTGGAGGCGATGCGGGTGCGCACCAGCATGCTCTGGTGGCGGCCGATGGTGTTGAAGGTCAGGGTCGGGTCATAGGCCGTGATGGGGCGGATATCGCCGTAAGGGACCAGGCCCAGCTTGATGAGCGCCTGGAACCCGTTGCAGATGCCCAGCATCAGGCCGTCCCGGCGCTTGAGCAGGTCATGGACCGCGTCCGTGACCGCGGGGCTGCGGAAGAAGGAGGCGATGAACTTGGCGCTGCCGTCCGGCTCGTCGCCGCCGGAGAAGCCGCCGGGCAGCATCACGATCTGGCTCTCGCCAATGGCCTTGACCAGTGCCTCGCAGCTGGCGGTAACGTCCGCCGGGGTCAGGTTGCGGATGACCAGGATCTCAGGGTCGGCACCGGCGCGGGCAAAGGCCTTGGCGGTGTCGTACTCGCAGTTGGTACCGGGGAACACGGGGATGATCACCTTGGGCTTTGCCACACCGATCTTGGGGAGCAGCAGGGGCGTTCAGCTTGCCGTTGATCTTTTCCACGGTGGGGCCTGCCTTGCGGTAGGGGTACACAGGCTCCAGCTTGCTTTCCCAGATCTCCTGCAGCTCTGCCATATCCAGCGTCTCACCGCAGCTTTCAAAGGTATACTCCCTGGTGGTCTCGCCCAGCAGCTCGCCTGCGGGGGAATCAGAGACCCATTTCCAGCACGATGGAGCCGTACATGGGCTCGAACATCCGGTGGGTGGGCATATCAGCGCGCATCTTGAAGCCGATGCGGTTGCCCAGGCCCATCTTGAACAGGGCCTCGGCAATGCCGCCGTAGCCCACGGCGCAGGCAGATGCCACCATGCCCTCTTCGATCATCTGCTCCACGATCTTGTAGTTTGCCTTCAGGGAGAAGAAGTTGGGGCAGCCGGTCTCGGGGTCCAGAATGGGCCGGATGAGGACAACAGTGCTCTCCGGCTTCTTGAATTCGGTGGAGACCACCTTGTTTGCCTTGCCAATGGCGGTTGCAAAGGAGACCAGCGTGGGAGGCACATCCAGCTTTTCAAAGGAGCCGGACATACTGTCCTTGCCGCCGATGGAGGCGATGCCGAGGCCCATCTGGGCATCCAGAGCACCCAGCAGGGCGGCCAGCGGCTTGCCCCAGCGCTCGGGCTTGGTGCCCAGACGCTCGAAATACTCCTGGAACGTCAGGTAGGCATCCTCATAGCGGAAGCCGGAGGCCACCAGTTTGGTGACACTGTCCACCACGGCCATCCGTGCGCCGATATACTGGTTGGCGCTCATCAGGTAGGGGTTGTAGCCCCAGGCCATGCCGGAGCAGGTGTTGGTCTCGCCATCCACGGGCAGCTTTGCCACCATGGCGTTCTGGGGGTCAGCTGGTGAGCACCGCCAAAGGGCATCAGGACGGTGGCGCCAATGGTGCTGTCGAACCGCTCAGAAAGGCCCTTCTTGCTGCAGATGTTCAGGTCGCCAACCATGTTCTTCATCTTCTGGCTGAAGGTAATGCCGGCCCACTGGGGCTGCCAGACGGTACCCTGCTCCACATGGACGTTCTGGTGCTTCTCCGCACCGTTGGAGTTCAGGAACTCACGGCTGATGTTGACGATGGACACGCCGTTCCACACCATGTTCAGGCGCTTTTCCTCGGTGACCTTTGCCACGGGGGTAGCCTCAAGGTTTTCCTCGGTGGCAATGGCGATGAACTTGTCCACGTCCTCGGGGGCCAGCGCCACAGCCATGCGCTCCTGGCTCTCGCTGATGGCCAGCTCGGTGCCGTCCAGGCCGTCATACTTCTTGGTGACCTTGTTCAGGTCGATATACAGGCCGTCGGCCAGCTCACCGATGGCAACGGAAACGCCGCCCGCACCAAAGTCGTTGCAGCGCTTGATCATCTTGCAGGCATCCTCACGGCGGAACAGGCGCTGGAGCTTGCGCTCGATGGGCGCATTGCCCTTCTGCACCTCGGCACCGCAGTGGTCCAGGCTGCCCAGATTGTGGGCCTTGGAGGAGCCGGTGGCTCCGCCGATGCCGTCGCGGCCGGTGCGTCCGCCCAGGAGGATGATGACATCCCCGGGGGCGGGGCACTCGCGGCGGACATGGGAAGCGGGAGTCGCACCCACCACAGCGCCGATCTCCATTCTCTTTGCCACATAGCCGGGGTGGTAGATCTCATCCACCTGGCCGGTGGCAAGTCCGATCTGGTTGCCGTAGGAGGAGTAACCGGCAGCGGCGGTGGTCACCAGCTTGCGCTGCGGCAGCTTGCCCGGCAGCGTCTCGCTCACGGGAACCAGCGGGTCGCCCGCGCCGGTCACGCGCATGGCCTGATAGACGTAGCTGCGGCCCGACAGCGGGTCGCGGATGGCGCCGCCGATGCAGGTGGCCGCACCGCCGAAGGGCTCGATCTCGGTGGGGTGGTTGTGGGTCTCGTTCTTAAAGAGGAAGAGCCAGTCCTCATCCTTGCCGTTCACATCGCACTTGATCTTGACGGTGCAGGCGTTGATCTCCTCGGATTCGTCCAGATTCTTGAGGATACCCTGCTTCTTCAGCTCCTTGGCACCGATGGTGGCAAGATCCATCATGCAGCGGGGCTTCTCCTCACGGCCCAGGTCGGCGCGCATGGCCAGGTAGCGGTCAAAGGCTGCCTGCACCACGGCATCATCGATCTGCACATCGTCCAGAATGGTGCCGAAGGTGGTGTGGCGGCAGTGATCGGACCAGTAGGTGTCGATCATCTTGATCTCGGTGATGGTGGGGTCGCGGTGCTCGGAGCGGAAATACTCCTGGCAGAACTTGATATCGCCCATCCATGGCCAGGCCGTTCTCGTCGATGAACTTTTTCAGGCCCTCTTCGTCCAGCTGGTTGAAGCCCTCCAGCGTGGCCACAGCGGTGGGCACGGGATACCCATCTCAGGGTAGCTTTGGTGTCCAGCGAAGCCTCGCGGGCCTCCACCGGGTTGATGACGTATTTCTTGATCTCGGCCACCTGCTCGTCGGTCAGGGCACCTTCCAGCAGGTAGACGCGGGCAGAGCGCACTAGCGGGCGCTCGCCCTGGCTGATCAGCTGGATGCACTCGCTTGCGGAATCGGCACGCTGGTCGAACTGGCCGGGCAGGTACTCCACGGCAAATGCCGTGCCCTCGAATTCAGGCAGCTCCGCATAGGTGTTGTCCACCGGCGGCTCACTGAACACAGTGGTAGCGCACTGGTTGAACAGTGCCTCGTCCAGGCCCTCCACGTCATAGCGGTTCAGCAGGCGCAGGCCGCTCAGGGACTGGATGCCCAGCAGGCTCACCAGCTCATTTTTCAGGCCCTGGGCTTCCACGTCAAAGCCGGGCTTCTTTTCTACATAAATACGATAGACCATAGGGGATAATCCTCCCATCATATTTTTAAGTTATCCTTCGTCACCTCTCAGTCTCACTTCGTTCGACAGCTCCCCCCTAGTAGGGGAGCCCCTTGGCATTGCGTATAGCTTTGCCTGACTGCCAAGGCCTCTCCTACTAGGAGAGGTGGCAATGCGTCAGCATTGACGGAGAGGTTGTACAGAGATTCCGTTTATCTTTCAGCAATCGCCTTTAATGCTCTCATACCAATATCCGTGCGCTTGTGTAGCTTTTCAAAGCTGATCTTCTCAGCGGCGGCGTATGCCTGCGTGATGGCGGCGGTCAGGCGGGGCGCAGTTGCAGTCACGCCCAGCACGCGGCCACCGTTGGTGACCAGCGTGCCGTCCTCACGCAGTGCCGTGCCGGAGTGGTAGACTGTGATGCTGCTCTCCCCTTCCAGCTGGCCGTTGGTCAGGCCGGAAATGGGCTTGCCCTTTTTTCATAGGACACCGGGTAGCCGCCGGAGGCCAGAATAACACAGCAGGCCGCGCCCTCGGAGAATTTGACCTCGGTATCGGCCAGCGTGCCCTCGGTGCAGGCAGCCACGATCTTCAGCAGGTCACTCTCCAGCAGGGGGAGCACCACCTGGGTCTCCGGGTCGCCGAAGCGGCAATTGTACTCGATGACCTTGGGCCCGTCGGGAGTCAGCATCAGGCCGAAGTACAGGCAGCCCTTGAAGGGGCAGCCCTCGGCGTTCATGGCCTGAATGGTGGGCAGGAAGATCTTCTCCATGCACTCGGCAGCAATGGCCGGGGTGTAGTAGGGGTTGGGGGCCACGGTGCCCATGCCGCCGGTGTTCAGGCCGGTGTCGTGGTCGTTGGCACGCTTGTGATCCATGCTGGAAACCATGGGCTTGACCACCTTGCCGTCGGTAAAGCTCAGCACGCTGACCTCGGGGCCGGTGAGGAACTCCTCCACCACCACATGGTTGCCGGAAGCGCCGAACTTTTTGTCCAGCATGATCTCCTTCACGCCATCGGCGGCCTGTTCCTCGTTCTCGCAGATCAGAACGCCCTTGCCCAGCGCCAGACCGTCGGCCTTGATGACCACGGGGTACTTGCCCTTTGCCTTGATGTAATCCATGACCTTGGCGGGGTCATCAAAGGTGGCATAATCTGCGGTGGGGATGCCGTATTTCTTCATCAGGTCCTTAGAGAACACCTTGGAGGCCTCGATGCGGGCAGCGGCCTTGTCCGGGCCAAAGGCAGGGATGCCCACTGCAGCCAGCGCGTCCACCATGCCCAGCGCCAGCGGGTCATCCTGCGCCACGACCACATAATCAAACTTTTCCTCAGCGGCAAAGGCCACCATGGTCTCTACGTCCGTAGCCTTGATGTTCTTGCATTTGGCATCATAGCTGATGCCGCCGTTGCCCGGAGCGCACCAGATCTCGCCGCAGTCCGGGCTCTTCTTCAGTGCCTTGATGATGGCGTGCTCGCGGCCGCCGCCGCCAACCACTAAGATTTTATTAGCCATTTTAACATCTCCTAAAATATTCGTTTCTGCTTCTCTGTCAGCGTCCTCACCCTCTCAGGCGCTTCGCGCCAGCTCTCCCAAAGGGAGAGCCAAGACTAGCACTAACACCAGCAGCTACTAACGGGATGCTGCCAAAGGCTCCCCCCCTTTGGGGGAGCTGGCAAAGACCGACAGGCTTTGACTGAGAGGGCAAACCAGTTTTCCTTTTAGTGATGGAACAGCCGGATGCCGCAGAACGCCATGGCGATGCCGTACTTATTGCAGGTGTCAATGACCTGCTGGTCGCGGATAGAGCCGCCGGGCTGGACAATGGCGGTCACGCCGGAGCGGCGGGCACGCTCGATGTTGTCGCCAAAGGGGAAGAAGGCATCGGAACCCAGGCAGACACCGGTAACGTGGCTCAGGTACTCTTTCTTTTCCTCAGCGGTCAGGGGTGCGGGCTGCTCGGTGAAGGTCTCGGCCCAGACATCGTCGCCGATGACATCCTCGGGGGTGTCGCCGATGTAAACATCAATGGCGTTGTCGCGGTTGGGCTTGGCAATATCGTCCCGGAAAGGCAGGTTCAGCACCTTGTCCATGTGGCGCAGCTGCCAGTTGTCGGCCTTCTGGCCTGCCAGACGAGTGCAGTGGATGCGGCTCTGCTGGCCGGCACCCACGCCGATGGTCTGGCCGCCTGCGGTGTAGCAGACACTGTTGGACTGGGTGTATTTCAGGGTGATAAGGGCAATGATCAGGTCCCGCTTCTGCTCCTCGGTCACGCTCTTGTTCTCGGTGACCCAGTTGGTCAGCATGGTGTCGGCGTTGATGGTCAGCTCGTTGCGGCCCTGCTCAAAGGTGATGCCGTACACCTGCTTGTGCTCCCACAGGGGCGGGCTTGTAGTCGGGGTCAATGGCCACCACATTGTAGTTGCCTTTTTTCTTACCTGCCAGAATGGTCAGAGCCTCCGGCTCATAACCGGGGGCAATGATGCCGTCAGAGACCTCATGCTGGATGAGCTTTGCGGTGGGCACATCGCAGACATCGGAGAGGGCGATCCAGTCGCCAAAGGAGGACATGCGGTCAGCACCGCGGGCACGGGCGTAAGCGCAGGCCAGCGGAGAGAGCTCCATATCCGGGGCAATGTGGTACATCTTGCGTTCCACATCGGTCAGGGGGCAGGCCCAGGGCGGCACCCGCCGGGGACACATGCTTGAAGGAAGCGGCGGCGGGCAGACCGCAGGCCTCTTTCAGCTCCTTGACCAGCTGGATGGAGTTGAGGGCATCCAGAAAATTGATGTAGCCCGGTTTGCCGTTCAGGACGGTGACGGGCAGGTCAGAGCCGTCCTCCATATAAATGCGGCTGGGCTTCTGGTTGGGGTTGCAGCCGTACTTCAGTGCGAGTTCGTTCATTGATGCATCCTCCTTAAGTCTTCGTTATTCCGCTTCGGCATCGAGTTTCGCCAGCAGCTCCAGCTCCTCGGGCAGCAGTTCAGGCTCCTCGGGGTCGTCCAGATCGCTGTTGACAGCATCGTATTTGTTGAAGATCATATCGCCGGTCTCACCGCTGTCCAGATCGATGACCCGGGCAAACAGGCTGACCTTGTTGTCGGGGTTCAGGTTCTGCCACAGGCCATGGGCAAAATCGCCGATGGTGCGGGGGCAGGCAAAGCGCAGGGGTTCGCCCTCAAAGCTGGGGATGGGGCTGCCGTTGTGCTTGTAGGTGCTGATGAAATGGCCCTCACCGGCCACAGGCTGGGAGTAATCAAAGAAATAGCGCTGGACGCTGTCGCCGTTGCCGTCGGCAGATTTCAGGATGCTCATCTGGTAGCTGCCATCAGCGTACACCACAGCGGAGATGCGGGGGGTGTAGTTGGGGCCGTCCGGCTCAAAGGTACGGGTGCGCAGGGCATCGGCAAAGCTCTTACCCTGACTCATCAGGTCAAAAATGGTATCGGTCTGGTCGCCGTTGGTCACGATGTGGGTCTTGCCCAGGGTCAGCACGGGGTTATAGATGATAAGGCTGGGGTCCTCCAGCTTGTCGGGGTCTGCCGCCATGGTGCAGACCGCCGCGCTCGGGCACGGGGTCGAACACGCGGTTGCGGCTGTTCTCGCTGCGGCCCATGACGAAGTAGCCGATGAACATCTGACGGCCATCGGGAGCCATTGCCACTGCAATGCCGCGACCGGGATACTCGTTGGAGGCCAGATATTCGTTCAGGTCGATCTTTTCCATTGTTGTTCTCCTTTACGGATAACGACCTCGCCCTCTCCGTCAGCGCTGACGCGCTGCCACCTCCCCCAAAGTGGGAGGCTTTGGCAGTCCACACAAAGTTCATGGTTTTGCCAAGGGCTCTCCCTTTGGGAGAGCTGGACGCGAAGCGGCCTGAGAGGGCGAGCCAGTTTATTTTTTTTACTCGATCTCGCCGCTGCACACCATGGCAACTGCCTTGGGCAGCAGCTTCCACTCGGCCTGTTCCATCACCCGCTTCTGCAGCACCTCGGGGGTGTCGCCGGGCAGGATCTCCACCGCCTTTTTGCAGCAGAATGGGGCCGCCGTCGCACTCCTCGTTGACAAAGTGCACGGTGGCACCGGTCACCTTGCAGCCCCGGGCCAGAGCAGCCTGATGGGGGGCGCAGGCCGTACATGCCGGGCCCGCAGAAGGACGGGATGAGCGCCGGGTGAACATTCAGGATGCGGCGGGGGTAGGCTTCAATGACACTGGGGCCCAGCACGGAAAGGAACCCGGCCAGCACCACCAGATCGATGTTGTGGCTTTTCAGCGTTTCCAGCAGGGCCGCGTCAAAGGCCTCGCTGTTCTCGTAGTCCTTGCGGCGGACCACAACACCCTCCACACCGGCCTTTGCGGCCCGCTCCAGCGCGTAAACACCGGGCTTGGAGGCCACGACCAGCGTGATCTTTACCGTTGGGGTTCTCTCCCCGGGCTTCGCTGTCCAGCAGGGCCTGCAGATTGGTGCCGCCGCCGGAAACCAACACAGCTACGTTCAGCACAGTTCCACACCGTCCCCTTCAGCGATGACACCCAGCTTGTAAGCCTCGGGCTCGCCGTTGGCGTGGAGGATCTCCAGCGCCTTGTCGGCCTGTGCGGCAGGAACGGTGAGCACCATGCCCACGCCCATGTTGAAGGTGTTGAACATGTCGTGCTCGGAGATGTGGCCGGTCTCCTGCATCAGGTGGAAGAGGGCAGGAACGCGGACATCTTCCTTCTTGATGCGGGCGCAGCAGCCCTTTTTCAGGCTGCGGGGGGGATGTTCTCATAGAAGCCGCCGCCAGTGATGTGGGAAATGCCCTTGACATCCACCTCTTCCAGCACCTTCAGCACCGGCTTGACGTAGATCTTGGTGGGAGCCAGCAGGGCATCGCCCAGGGTCTTGCCGCCCAGCTCGGCGGGGGTGGTGTGCAGAACATCGGGATCGTTGTCAATATCAAAGACCTTGCGCACCAGCGAGAAACCGTTGGAATGAACACCGGTGGAGGGCAGAGCGATGATGACGTCGCCGGGCTTCATGGTCTCGTTGTTCAGGATCTTTTCCTTGTCCACAACGCCCACGGTGAAGCCGGCCAGATCGTACTCCTCCTCCGGCATCATGCCCGGGTGCTCGGCAGTCTCACCGCCCACCAGAGAGCAATCAGCCTGCACGCAGCCCTCGGCCACGCCCTTGACGATCTCGGCGATCTTCTCAGGGATGTTGCGGCCGCAGGCGATGTAATCCAGGAACACCAGCGGCTTTGCACCGGCGCAGATCACATCGTTGACGCACATGGCAACGCAGTCGATGCCAATGGTGTCGTGCTTGTCCATGATCGGCGATCTTCAGCTTGGTGCCCACGCCGTCCGTGCCGGAGATCAGAACAGGGTGCTTGTAGCCGGTGCAGTCCAGCTCAAACAGGCCACCAAAGCCGCCCAGACCGCCAATGCAGTGCTCGTTCATGGTGCGGGCAACATACTGCTTCATCAGTTCAACGGAGCGGTAACCGGCAGTGATATCCACACCGGCAGCTGCGTAACTCTCAGAATAGCTCTTTTCCATCTTCTTACTCTCTAACTTTTTCTCGTTTTTGGGACGGTCATTCAGGTGGCGTTCATGGATATCGGTGGAAAGCACCTCTTCCGGCCTCACGGCATACTCGCCGGTAAAGCAGGCGGTGCAGAAACCGCATTTTGCGTTCTTGGCCAGCTGCACCACATGCTCGGTGGACAGGTAGCCCAGGGTGTCGGCCCCGATGATCTCATTGATCTGCTCCACATTGCGGCCCGTGGCCACCAGCAGCTTCTGGTCCGGGATGTCGGTGCCGAAGTAGCAGGGGTATTTGAACGGGGGGGCCGAGACCCGGAAGTGGACTTCCTTTGCACCGGCATCCCGCAGCAGCTTGATGATGCGGGCGGACGTGGTGCCGCGCACGATGGAGTCATCCACCAGCACCACCCGCTTGCCCTTGACGGTGCTGGACACCACGTTCAGCTTGATGCGCACACTGTTTTCGCGCTGCTTCTGGCTGGGCTGGATAAAGGTGCGGCCGATATACTTGTTCTTGATAAAGCCGATGCCATAGGGAATGCCGCTCTCCTGCGCATAGCCGAGCGCTGCATCCAGACCAGAGTCCGGTGCGCCGATGACGACATCGGCCTCCACGGGATGCTCCTGCGCCAGGAACCGGCCTGCCTGCTTGCGGGCCTCGTGCACCGAGCTGCCCTCGATGATGCTGTCCGGGCGGGAGAAATAGATGAACTCGAACACGCACATCTGGGTGTCCGGGCGGCCGCAGTGATCCTTGATGCTCCGCAGCTCACCGGTGTTGGTGTCGGCAATGACGATCTCGCCGGGCTCCACGTCCCGCAGCAGGGTCGCGCCCGCAGCATCCAGCGCGCAGCTCTCGCTGGCAAAGACGTAGCCGCCGCCGGGCAGGGTGCCGATGCACAGGGGGCGGTAGCCCCGGGGGTCCCGGACCGCAATGAGCTTGGTGGCGGACATGATCACCAGACTGTATGCACCCTCCAGCACATCCATCGTCTTGCTGATGGCAGTCTCAATGCTGCCCATCCGCAGGCGGTTGCGGGTGATGAGGTAGCAGATAACCTCGGTATCAGAGGAGCCGTGGAAGATGGCACCCTCGTTCTCCAGCTGACGGCGCAGCTCCAGGGCATTGGTCAGGTTGCCGTTGTGGCAGAGGGCCATGGTACCCCGGCCATGCCGGACGATCATGGGCTGGGCGTTGGCCCGCACCCGGCTGCCGGCCGTGGCATAGCGGACATGGCCCGTTGCCATGTGGGCCGTGGGGGTGGAAAGACTGCCCAGCACAGCGGGGGTGAACACCTCGTTCACCAGGCCGAGGTCGCGGTGGCCCTGGATGACACCGTCATCGTTGACCGCAATGCCGCAGCTCTCCTGCCCGCGGTGCTGCAGTGCATACAGGGCAGAATAGGCGGCAGCGGCCACGTCCTCGGTACCGGCCCGGTCGTAGATGCCAAAAACGCCGCATTCCTCGTGCAGCGGATATGCAAAATCAGACATTGGTTCTCCTTACAACTCTTTCAGTTCGTTCTGCAGCTTTTCTTCCTTGGCTGCGATCTGCTGTGCCATGCTCACCCGCTCGGCCTCCAGCTTCCCGGCCAGTGTGTCATCGCTCAGAGCCAGGATCTCGGCGGCCAGCCAGGCGGCGTTCTTGGCCCCGTTCAGGGCCACGGTAGCCACCGGGATGCCGCTGGGCATCTGGACCGTGGCCAGCAGCGCGTCCAGACCGTCCATAGCGCCGCCCTTCATGGGGATGCCGATGACCGGCAGGGTGGAGTTCCCGGCAAAGGCGCCGGCCAGATGGGCCGCCATGCCCGCCGCGCACAGGATCACACCAAAGCCGTTGGCCCGGGCATTTTTGGCAAAATCCGCGGCCTCGGCAGGGGTGCGGTGGGCCGAAAGGATGTGTGCCTCAAAGGGGATGTCCAACGCCTTCAGCTGGGCACAGGCCCCCTTACCACCGGCCAATCACTGTCCGAGCCCATGATCACTGCAACTTTCCGAATCATATCCGAACCTCTCTTTCTCCGTCTGCAAAACAAAAAAAAGCTGTGGTACACCTGCACCACGGCCTTTATTTCTGCGTATGCTCTCCCAGCGCTTTGCACAAAGCTGCACGATGCCCCTGAACAGCACGAATGGTGTTCTGTTCTGTGAAGCCCGACAGCATCTTCATCTTTGAAGTTCCCCTTTTGCTCTGCGCTTTTTCAGGCGGCACCCGGCATCCGCCGGGGACCGTCTCTGTACTACATACAGTTTACGGCAAAAATTCCACTTTGCAAAGGCCCTTGGGGCAATTTCTCCCTTGTGTTCTCCCGCGTCAAAAAACTTTCAAAAGTTTTGTGCAGTTTCGACACCGTATTTCTTTTTAAGTATGACTTTTTTAGAAAATATAATAAAGTAAGTTTTATCTCACTGGGCAGGCCCCGCTCTGTACAGCCTCTCCGTCATTGCATTGGCAGTAAGAGCGTTTTACCTTAGAAGATGATCTTCGCTGTTGCTGCCCTTGCTGCCCGGATGAGGTCGGCGGGTGCGCAGCACACCTGCGTACCAATGCGGCCGCCGGAGACATAGACCTTCTCCTGCGTCAGCACGCTCTCATCGAACACAGTCTTATACTGCTTTTTCATGCCTACCGGGCTGCAGCCACCGCGCACATAGCCGGTGACCTTGTTGATATCGGCCACATGGATCATGGCAACGCTTTTTTCGCCCACACTGCGGGCAGCGGCTTTCAGATCCAGCTCTGCTGCCACCGGAATGACGAACACAAAATAGTTTTTGCTATTGCCCTGCGTCACCAGCGTCTTATACACGCAGGCAGGGTCTTCGCCCATGCTGGCGGCCACGGTCACGCCGTCCACCGCCACGCCCTCCTCGTGGGCATATTCGTGGGCTGTATAGGGCACCTTGGCCCGTTCCAGGATGCGCATGGCATTCGTTTTTTTGCTTCTTTTCCCATCGTTATCGCTCCTTGTAAACTCCTTTGCCCTCTCAGGCTGCCCCTATTCTACCACTTTCTTTCCTAAATTTCAAAATTTCTCTTGACTTCAGTTCCCTGAAGTGTTATCATAGGCCCATGCTTCAGGAAACTGAACTTCACGAAAATAAATCACGGCAATGGAGCCGGTCTCCTGTGCCGTTTGTGTGAGAAGGATAAGGAGACGACCACCATGATCATTGTACTGAAACAGGATGCCCCCGACGCACAGGTCCGCGAGTTCTGCCACGAGCTGCAGGATATGGGGCTGCAGATCAACGACTCCAAGGGCAGCGACACCCACATTCTGGGCCTGATCGGCGACACCACGGCCATTGCCGAGAGCTGGGTGCTGGCCAACCCCGTGGTCGAGACCTGCCGCCGCGTGTCTGAGCCTTACAAGAAAGCCAACCGCAAGTTCCACCCCGACGACAGCGTGATCGATGTCAACGGCGTGAAGATCGGCGGCGGCAACTTCGCCGTCATCGCAGGCCCCTGCAGCATCGAGAGCGAGGAACAGATCACCTACTGCGCCCAGCGCGTCAAGGATGCAGGCGCTTCCCTGCTGCGCGGCGGCGCGTTCAAGCCCCGCACCTCCCCCTACTCCTTCCAGGGAATGCGGAGCGAGGGCCTGGACCTGCTCAAACTGGCCCGCCGCGCTACCGGCTCCCCCATCGTCACCGAGATCATGAACACCGAGCACCTGCCCCTGTTCGAGAACGTAGACCTGATCCAGGTGGGTGCCCGCAACATGCAGAACTTTGAGCTGCTCAAGGCCGTGGGCCGCCAGAAAAAAGCCCGTGCTGCTCAAACGCGGCCTGGCCAACACGCTGGAAGAATTTGTGATGAGCGCCGAATACATCATGGCCGAGGGCAACGAGAACGTTATCCTCTGTGAGCGCGGCATCCGCACCTTTGAGACCAGCATGCGCAACACCCTGATCTGGCCGGTGTGGTGATGCTGCACAAGATGACCCACCTGCCCGTGGTGGTGGACCCCAGCCACGCCTGCGGCCATGCCTGGATGGTGCCCCAGCTGGCCAAGGCCGCTATCGCCGCCGGAGCGGACGGCTTGATGATCGAAGTCCACAACGACCCCGCCAAGGCCAAGTGCGACGGCGCACAGAGCCTGACCCCCCGACCAGTTCGATGAGCTGATGGGCTTTATCACCAAAGAAGTCGAGTTCTTTGGCAAGAAGATGAACTGAGAATGGAACGACCCTCTCGGCACGCGGCAGCGTGACTGAGGGGGTTGTTTTCTTTGTCATCAAATATGGTATACTATGGTGTATTTTGAATTCACCCTTGAAACGAGGTATTTCTATGAAAGCTCATATTGCACGCAACCAGAATGCTTAAGCATCCCGCTGGCACTGGGCTGGAACCTTTCTGCCGCTGACCGGGGCATCCTGGAGGGGATGGCCCCCGCTTTCGGGATGAAGCTGCTGCTGGTCTCCCCTGCCGATGCAGGCAGGACCGTGGCCCAGCTGCTGGGCGAGGTGGAGGTCAAGACCACCCGCACCCTGGTGCTGGAGCCGGGTGCTTATCCCCCGGCGCTGGTGCTGGCCAACTTCAAGGATAAGGATGTGGACACCCTGCTGGATCTGATGAAGCAGGCACAGGTCACCATCCCCCTCAAGGCCGTTGTGACCCCCACCAGCAAGAGCTGGGTGTTCGGTGACCTGCTGGCGCATCTGCAGGAAGAGCACACCGCCTTTACCGCCGCAAAGGAGACCGCCAAAGCATGATGACCAAGCGTATTTTTTCCGCCCTGCTGGCGGCTGCGCTCAGCCTGAGCCTGCTGGCTGGCTGCGGCAGCGCCTCCGGCTCCACCGCCTCCAGCGCCGCCGATGGCCCGCAGCGCTACTCCACCGTGTTCTATGATGTGTTCGACACCGTGACGCAGGTCATCGCCTACTGCGACAGCGAGGAAGAGTTCACCGCCCAGATGGACGCACTCCACGCCGACCTTGTGGAGTACAACCAGCTCTATGATATTTATAATGATTACGATGGCGTGACCAACATCAAGACCATCAACGACAATGCGGGCACTGCCCCGGTGACAGTGGATGACAAGATCCTCGGGATGCTGGAGCTGGCCCAGACCATGTATGACACCACCGGCGGCAAGCTGAACATTGCGCTGGGCAGTGTGCTGAACATCTGGCACAACTACCGCGAGGCCGCACTGGCCGATGACAACGACAGCAACAACCAGCTGCCCACGCAGGAAGAGCTGGATGCCGCCGCACAGCACTGCGATATCGCCAACCTCATCATTGATGAAGATGCCAAAACGGTCTATCTGGCCGACCCGGCCATGTCGCTGGACGTGGGCAGCGTGGGCAAGGGCTACGCCGTGGAGCAGGCCGCACAAGCCGCCGAAGCCCGGGGCCTGACCAGTGCCCTCATCAGCGTGGGCGGCAACCTGCGGGCCATCGGCACCAAGCCGGACGGCTCCCAGTGGGTAGGCGGCGTGGAAAACCCGTGGAACTCCTCCGAGGTCTACACCAACAGCAGCTCCACTGTAGCCGCCGTCAAGATGAGCGACCTCTCCCTTGTGACCAGCGGCGACTACCAGCGCTACTACGTTGTGGACGGTGTGCGCTATCACCACCTCATCGACCCGGCCACCCTCTGGCCCGCCGCCTACTTTGACGGCGTGACCGTGCTGGCCCCGGACTCCGGTATGGCCGACTGCCTGACCACCGGCCTGTTCTGCCTGCCTCTGGAAGAGGGCAAGCAGCTCGTAGAATCGCTGGACGGCGTGGAAGCCCTCTGGTGCACCACCGATGGCGAAGTGGTCACCTCCAGCGGATGGAGCGAGCATACGAATTAAATAAGGAACGACCCTCTCCGTCATTGCTTCGCAATGCCACCTCTCCCGAAGGGCGAGGCTATGCTGCCTTTATCCCAGGCCAGCGATAGGCTCCCCCTTCGGGGGGAGCTGGCAAAAGCCAACAGGCTTTGACTGAGAGGGTCGTTCTTTTATTTGATATCCAGTTCAGGCGGCACATCGATCTGATCGGAGACGTACCGGCCGTTCTTTTTGCGCTGACGCACACACTCGGTGAGCAGATACTCGATCTGCCCGTTCACCGAGCGGAAGTCATCCTCAGCCCACGCGGCAAGGGCATCGTAGAGCTTCGCGTTCAGGCGCAGGGGCACCTGTTTTTTTGGTTCGGCCATCAGTACAGGCTGCCGCTGTTCACGATGGGCTGGGCATCGCGGTTGCCGCACAGCACCACCAGCAGATTGGATACCATTGCCGCCTTGCGCTCGTCGTCCAGCTCCACTACCTTGTTCTCGTTCAGACGTTCAAGGGCCATTTCCACCATGCCCACAGCGCCGTCCACGATCATCTTGCGGGCGTCAATGATGGCGCTGGCCTGCTGGCGCTGCAGCATGACCGCCGCGATCTCGGGGGCGTAGGCCAGATAAGTGATACGGGCTTCGATGATCTCGATCCCGGCAGAGGTGACGTTCTTCTGGATCTCGCCCTGAATCCGCTTTGCTACCACTTCCGAGGAGCCGCGCAGGCTGCCCTCATCGGCTACGCCGTCGCCGGTGGTGTCCACGTTGGGAGAAACATCATAGGGGTACACCCGCACCACGTTGCGCAGGGCGCTGTCGCACTGCAGGGAGAGGTACTCCTTATAGTTATCCACGTTGAACACAGCCTTGGCAGTATCGGTGACGCGCCAGATGACCGCAATGCCGATCTCCACCGGGTTGCCCAGGCAGTCGTTGATCTTCTGGCGGGAGTTGTTCAGGGTCATCATCTTGAGCGAGATCTTCTTGCCGTCCTTCTCACGGTCAGCCTGCACCACAGGGCGCTGCTGAACATCTCCGCTCTGGCTCAGGCGGGTGCCGGCAGCGGGGTTGACAGCGGTACAGAAGGGGTTCACCCAGTAAAAACCCTGTCCCTTCAGGGTACCAATGTAATCACCAAACAGGGTGAGCACCAGCGCTTCCTGCGGCTTGAGCACCTTCAGGCCCGCGAACAGGAAAAATACCGATGATGGCATAGATGAGCGATCGCCAGCGGGATAAAACCCAGGAAGGTGGTATACAGCATTACAAAACCGATGCCGCCCACCACAACCGCAGCCACATAACCCAGCAGGGTCAGCAGAAGCATGGTCATGCCGTTCTTCTTGGTCTGTAAGATCTTCTCTTCCATAAAATGTCCCTCCTTTACAGGGTTCGGAAGTTTCTTTCTGATATCAAAATCATATCATATTGTATTTTAATTGTCAAGTACAGACCAGTCTTGCAGTTGTGGTATTATTATGGTATAATAAAGCCACAGAAAGGAGCTGATATCATGCCGCGCATTATTCCGATCCGTGACCTCAAAAAATACTGCTGCTGTCTCCCAGATGTGCAGTGAATCCAAAGAACCTGTCTATATCACCAAAAATGGCTATGGCGATATGGTCATTATGAGCATGGAAGCCTATGAAGAAAAGATGCAGCTTCTGGATGCTTACGCCAAGCTGGATGCTGCCGAGCAGCAGGTGGAAGCCGGCAGACGTTGGATGCCCGCAGCGCCTTGCAGGAATTGAGAGCCCGTTATGGCATATAAGTTGGTTGAAACAGCCCTTGCACAGGCAGACCTGGATGCGATCCTGTCCTACCTTGCCTTATCGCTGGAAAACCCGACAGCCGCCACAGCCTTTGCAAATGAGGTAGAGAAGTGTTACACCGCACTGGAGCAGATGCCCTATCTCTACGAGCAGTGCCGCGACCCTCGGCTTTCTTCCAAGGGCTACCGTAAAGCTGTCATCAAGCATTACCTGCTGATCTACCGTGTGGATGAAGCACAAAAAAGACTGTTTACCTGCTTCGATTCTTCTATGGCCGTCAGAATTACGAAACATTGTTATAACACAAAAAAACCTCCCACTCGAATGAGCGGGAGGTTTTATTACGCACAGTTATACTTACCAGAACCAATACCGTTTCTTGACGGCGATATACACGATCAGGCAGACCACGGTCAGCGCACCGGCGGCGATGAAGAAGGTCCAGTTGATATTGGTGAAGCGCAGATTCTGGTTGGTCAGCAGGTAGCTGCCAGCCGTATCGGCGGTGATGGTGCCATCCTTGTAGCTGTTCAGGAACTGCCACTTTTCGCTGGCAGTGTTGTGCAGATACAGGCGGCTGTAAGCGGCGTTCTCACCGGTCAGGGGTGATCTGCACCACGCAGGGCAGCGCACCGCTTTCGCCCAGCTGGAAGCTCAGGCCGTTTTCATCGGGGGCAAAGGTCAGGGCAGTGCTGAACCCGCCCTGGGTGCTCTTGATGCTGGTGCCATCGATCCGCAGGGTATAATCCTCGCCCAGCACGATCAGGCTGCGGCCCGTGGTGCGCAGGGCGCTCAGGATCTCGCCGGTGATGGCAGGTACGTCGCTCTGATAGAGGGACACTTCCTCCCCTGCGGCGTTCTGGATGGCGGCAACGGTGGCATCGGTGGTGACGTTGTCCTCGGTGCCCTCACCGCTGGTATCGCTGCTGCTGCCGGAGGTGGATGCGGTGCGGTTGACGATAACCGTGACCGAGGTGGAGGCGGTGCCGTTGGAGACCACCACGGAGGTGGCACCCGTGGCAACGCCGGTGATGACACCGGAACCGCTGACGGTGGCAATGCTCTTGTCCTGGCTCTTGAAGGTCAGGCTCTGGCTGGCAGAGGCCGGCGACACCTTGCCGGTGATGGTCTTGGAAGAGCCCGGCTTGAGCACCACATAGTTGGTGTTCAGGGAGATGGACTGGCTGGAGACGGTGCTGGTGTTGGCCGCAACCACCGTAACGGTGGCCGTGCAGCTCACGTTGCCGTCTGTGGCGGTGATTGTGGCCTTGCCGGGGCAACGCCGGTCACCTTGCCAAAGTTGTTGACGGTGGCCACCTTCTCATTGGAAGAGCTCAGGCTGACGTTGATATAGTTGGCTGCCGAGGTAGGCAGCACTGCCAGCGAAAGGCTGGTGGTCTCGCCCACGGCAATGGTGCTGGATGCAAGGGTGATATCCATTTCGGTGGCGATCATGCTGGCATCCGGCTGGGGGTGATGGTATAGGTGCAGCTCACCCCGCCGCAGGTGGCGGTGATGTTGGCCGTGCCCAGGCCCACAGCCTGCGCCACGCCCTCACTGTCCACCGAGACAACATTGGGGTTATCAGAGACATAGGTCACGCCGTTCTTGCGGGCGGCATTGGCGGGGTGGTCACCGGGGAGAGCTGCTGGGCCGCGCCCGCCAGCGGGGCGGCATCGTAGCTGCCGGTCTCGATGCTCTCGGCGGTAACTTTATCCCAGGGAAAGCTCACCTTGGGCAGCGTGAGGGCCAGCGGCGTGGTAACAGGGCCAGGCAGCCGACGCAGGCAGGGCGGCGGCACAGGCCAGCACACCCAGCAAAGCCGCGCTGGCGGCCAGCTGTTTCGGGTTCAGTTTCATTCTTTCGTACCTCTTGGGCGTGGAATCGGCGGGCGCTTAGCGGAACAGCACGCCCAGGGCCTCCATCACATAGTCAAAGTAAGTCAGTTCATCGTACTCCACACGGGCGGTGACGCTCATGCCGTTGGAAAGATCCACTTTGTCGCCACTGGTGCTCACGACATAGGTGTTGTCCGGCTTGATGGTCATCTTGTAGTAGGACCCGTTGGTGCTGGAGGTCACGTCACTGTCGATGGAGGTAACAGTGCCGGTCAGGGTGCCGTAGGAATACTCCGACAGGCCGGTGATGGCGACCTTGCAGGGGTCGCCCACGTTGATCGAGCGGCCGGTCGTTGACGGTGACAGCCGCCACGATCTCAAGGTCACTGTTCTCGCTGGCCACGGTGGCCAGAGCGGAGCCTGCGCTGAGCACCATGCCCACCTTGTAGGGGGTGTCCATGTGGATGACACCGGAGGTGGGGGCGTAGATATAGTAATCGTTTGCACCGGTGTTCAGGGCATCCAGCTGGGCCTCAATGTTGTCGATGTTGGCCTGCACGCTGGTCAGGTTGGCAGAAATGGACTGCAGGGTGGAGTAATACAGGCTCTCCACCTCGCTCTGGTTCTGCTCCATCAGGGTCTTGATCGCTCGTCGGTGTAACCGGCGGCCTGATAGGGCGAAGCATCAAACGCCTTCTGGCTGACCTGGCTCTTGTAGCTCTCGTACTGGTAGTAATAGGGCTGATCGTCGATGTCGGTCTCGCTGAAGTAGTTCTTGTCGTCCTGAATGGACTTGAGCAGCTTTTCGTACTGGCTCTTCTGCTTCTTGTAGATGTCCAGCTGCTTCTGGTAGCTGTCCTGCTGGATGTCCAGATCGGTGCTCTTGATGTGGGCGATGAGGTCGCCCTCGGTGACATAGCTGCCCTCCGAGATGTTCAGCTCAGTGATGGAGCCGGAGTAACTGGACATGATATAGGTCTTGTTGGCCGCCTGCACTGAGCCAGTGGACTGGCTGACGTAGGTGCGCTTGTTCTGGGTGCTCCAGATCACCAGAAACACCATGAGGAAAGCCACCAGAAGAATGAGCGCGTAGCCAAAGGCCGGCAGCTTCTTCTCCATCATAATGCGGCGGTCCTGCAGGTCGGAAAGATTCTGAATGCGAGTGGTCATATTACTTCGTCTCCATAAAAACGTCCATGACACCGTTTTCGCTGTCCTGATTGACGTAGATGCTGTAGGTGGTGCCGGTCAGCTCGATCTCGTGCTCATAGGCATAGATGTTCAGCTTCTGGCTGGCAAGGCTGCTGTGGTCCATGGGGCCGGTGAAGTGGGCGTACAGGCAGCCCTTCACCCGCAGCACAGCGTCCTGCTCGTAGCCCGGCTCCAGGCGGGGGATGAGCTGGTTGACCTGCATCATAAAATAGATCTGCGGCTCCGGGTTGGGGCCGGAGGTAAACTTGACGCACTGGATCACAGGGCCAACCGGCATGGCGCTGTGGCTCTTGATAAAGTTCTGCATCTGGGTCAGGATCACGCCCAGGTTGCCCAGCTCGCTGGCATCGATCTTGCGTGCCAGAACGTTGGTCAGCTTCAGGGTCTTGTTTTCTGCAACTTGGATCTCTCTCATAATAATGTCCACCCGTTTCTTTTTTGTTTGCAATAAGCAATTGTCTGGGGGAAAAGATTCTTTTTTACCGTTTTGCCAAAGACTCTCCTCAAAGCGGTCTCACCCTCTCAGTCAAAGCCTAACGGCTTTGCCAGCTCCCCCAAGTGGGAGCTCTTGACAAAAAAGGGTCACAGCTGCTTTTATATCCGAATTTGTACTTCCCTATCAATGGTCTCGCATACAGCATCAAAATGATTGTTAACATCCCGATTAGAGAACCGTAAAACTTTCAAGCCATAGCCATGCAGGATAGCACTTCGTTCCTCATCGTAAGCTTTCCCCTGTTCAGTATAATGCTGTGAGCCGTCAAGTTCAATAACCAATCTTGCATCCGCGCAATAAAAATCCACAATAAACGATTCAATGATCCGCTGTTTGTAGAATTTTACCGGATATTTCCGCAAGAAAACATACCAAAGCCGTTGCTCCTGTGGTGTCATTTCCTCCGAAGTCTTCGGGCTACATCCAGCATGTCGTTATTCTTGACAACTGTCGTCTTTTTCATCAGCTTATACCTCTACCGGGCTCACCCTCTCCGTCAGCGCACACGCGCTGCCACCTCCCCCAAAGTGGGAGGTTTTGACAGAATGACTCACTCCCTGCACTGTGGGCAAGTCTGCGTTCACACTACGCAAAGGGAAACCCGCCGTACACTGCGCTATGCCAAGGGCTCTCCCCTTCGGGAGAGCTGGCGCAAAGCGCCTGAGAGGGTGAGGATGCTCACGGTAAGTCACTCACACAGCGATAAAGTGTCACTATAGCTTATACCTCTACCGGGCTCACCCTCTCCGTCAGCGCACACGCGCTGCCACCTCCCCCAAAGTGGGAGGTTTTGACAGAATGATTCACTCCCCTGCACTGTGGGCAAGTCTGCGTTCACACTACGCAAAGGGAAACCCGCCGTACACTGCGCTATGCCAAGGGCTCTCCCTTCGGGAGAGCTGGCGCAAAAAGCGCCTGAGAGGGTGAGGATGCTCACGGTAAGCCACTCACACAGCGATAAAGTGTCACTATGTAAAGAGCATTCCTGTAAGGATAAACATAATCTTCTACCACACACAATTGCCTACCGCAACGCGATAAGCAACATAAAAATAAGGTGTGCCAGGAGGCACACGCCTCCTGGCACACCATAACGAGGCATTGTTGTCTGCCCCGCGCTAACAAGTAGGGCGGTGCAGTTTCCTCAACGCTTCATAATTTCAGATCAGATCTGATTAGACCTTGAACTTAACGTCGGTCTCTTTGACGGTGTTCTTGGTGGGAGCCACGCCCAGGTTGTAGACAGCAGCAGCAATGCCCAGAGCGTTCATAGCATAGTCACCAAAGTTGTTCTTCCCGATCGGGTTGCCCTTAACATTGGTGCCGAACAGGTTCTTGCCGATGTTGCCGACTTCCTTCCAGGTGGTGTTGCCGCTGAACAGGACACCGATGGCGGTCAATGGTGGACTGCAGGAAGGTGTTGCCAACCAGAGTCACGATGTTGGTGTTGAAGGTCTTAACGTTGTCCAGAGTCCAGATAGGAGCGGTAACAGCGCCGATAGCGTCGATGAAGTTAGCGCCACCGTTGACGTAGGTCATTTCGTTCTCTGCGATAACAGAGTAGTTTGCAGGCATCATCATAATGAATTACTCCCTTCAAATGAATGAAAAAACTTATTTTAGCGATCTTTTTCCGGCTGCGCATCCATCCAAAGATCATTTATGTAACCGAGTGCGCACTCGGCTGCAACTTAGTAGGTCATTGCCTCGCCATCGTCATCATCTTCAACAACAGCCGCGGGGGCAACGGGTGCAGGCTCTTCCTTCTTGCGGCGGAAGATGCCCTGCTGCAGGTTCCAGAGCTCGTAATACTTGCCCTGCTTTGCCAGCAGCTCGTCATGGGTGCCGCGCTCCACGATCTCGCCGTGATCCATGACCAGGATCGATCACAGTCTCGGATGGTCGAGAGGCGGTGGGCCACGATCAGCATCGAGCGGTCAGCAAGCTGGTTATAGATCATATCAAAGATGGTATTCTCTGTACCAAAGTCCAAGCTGGAGGTCGATTCATCAAAGATGTAAAGGCTCGAATCCTTCAGGAACGCACGAGCCAGTGCAATGCGCTGCTTCTCACCACCGGACAGGCCGTTGCCGGAACTTCCTCCAGATAGGTGTTGTACTGCAGCGGCAGCTTGCGGATGAACTCGTGTGCGTCGGCCTTCTTGGCCGCCTCCCGTACCTGATCGAGGGTAGCCTCGGGGCGGGAGATGCGGATATTCTCGAAGATCGTCTTGCTGAACAGCTCAACGTTCTGCGGGACATAGGAAATGCAACGGCGGACGGATGCATTGCTGTACTCGTCCAGATCAACGCCATTCACGCTGATGGTGCCGCTCTCCGGCTCGTAATACTTGAGCAGGAGCTTGGTGATGGTGGACTTACCGGAACCCGAGGAACCAACCAGCGCCACCTTTTTCCCCTGCGGGATGGTGAAGGAGATGTGGTCCAGTGCCGGGGTGCGGTTACCATACCGGAAGGTGACATCCTTGAACTCAATGTCGCCCTCCATGCTCTCCATCTCGGTGTACTCTCTGGTATCGTCCTGTTCGGATTCATAATCCATGATCTCCGTCAGGCGCTTCATGGAGATGGAAGCCTCCTGAATGGACATCTGCATACTGATGAGCTCGCTCACCGGAGAAGTAAAGTAGCCCGATAGGGTGCTGAACGCCATGTAGCCGCCCAGCGTCAGCTGACCATTCAGCACCTGCGTGATGCCCACATAGGTGGTGACCATGTTCAACACGGTCATGATCACGCTGGAGATCAGGCTCTGGCTGGTGCTGATCTTGCTGGAACGCAGGCTGATCTTCAGGCTCTTGATGTATTCACGCTCAAGGGCTTCCAGCTCGCGATCCTCGCAGGCGTTGCACTTGATGGTCTCGATGCCGCGCAGGCTCTCGATCATCTGGCTGTTCAGAACGGCCGACTGCACCATCGTCTCTTCATTGATCCGCTTGTAGGGCTGCTTGAAGATGATGACGAGCAGCAGGCTCAGAACGGTGGTAAACAGTGTAATGGAGAACAGCGAGGAGTTCATCCGGAACAGGACAAAGCCTGTACCCACGGCCATCACAATGTCCATGACCACGCTCATTGCAATGCTGGTCAGCGCCGATTTGATGGTGCTTGCATCGGAATAGCGGGTGGTGATCTCGCCGGTCTTACGGGATGCAAAGAACTTCATCGGCAGTTTATACACATGCTCGAAGTAGCCTAGCATCAACGGGATATCGATTTTAATGGAAAGAAAAAAATCAGGATCCACTGTCTCACAGTCGAGAGCAGCGTGCTGGTCAGGTTGACCACACTGAACACGACAATGAGCGATATGAGCAGATTTTTCAGCCCATAAGGCAGCACCTCGTCCATGATTGCCTTATTAAAGACGGTGGACACGATGCCGATCAGTGTCAGGATCACTGAACTGAGAATAGCGTAAGCAAACAGCTTTTTCTGGGGAAGCAACAGATCCATGTACCGCTTCAACATGTTGTTGCGGGCTGCCTTGGCTTCCTCTTTGCCCTCCACCTTATGCTTGCCGGTGCCGCCCTTGAACTCCGCTGTGGGGTTCAGCAGCAGCAGCACGCCGGTGAAGTTTTTATAGAACTCATCCAGGCTGATCTTTTTCAGTTCATTTGCAGGATCGCCGATGACGACGTAATCCTTGCATTTGTACTTTTTGCTTGCATCAGCCTTGCGTTCTTCTTCCTGCACCACATGCTTGCGGCGGGCATCGTCATCCTTGATGGTCGTCTTTTTTGAAGATGACCACAAAGTGGGTCATGCCCTGGTCGGTAATGACCTGCGCAATTGCGGGCAGGGTGAAATCGCTTAAAAAGTTTTCGCGGTCAACACGGACAGCCGCCGTGCTGAAGCCCAGCTCATTGGCTGCTTTCTGCAGGCCAACGAGGTTCGTGCCTTTCATGTCGGTTCCCATCATATCCCGCAGGCGGGTGATGGTGATTTCCTTTTTGTAATGGAGGCACACCATTGCGAGCGAAGCGGCTGCGCAGTCCGTAGAATCGTGCTGCCGCACATAGGTATAACGCATACGATGTTTCCTTTACAAGAGACCGACAACCAAAAGCAAACGATCTCTTTTTCAATGTACTGTGTCTATTTCAAAACTACGGCTTTTATTCTAGCACACCTAGTCTGTTTGCACAAGCCCCAGTTTGCTGTTGTTTTGACCGTAGGTCTGACAAATGAAAAAGGTTTTCTTTTTTTGCACTCCGGTTTAACAGCGCATAGCCTTCTGCTTTGCCCTGCCCTGCGGAGAACCAGGGCAAAGCAGAAGTCCGCTGCTATCAAAAGAAGGGAGCGCCTACCCTTTGATCTGAGTCAATCACCACAGAACGTTTAAAAACTGTTCCAAGGTTTGGGTGTAGTATACCACAATCTGACAGCATCTTCAAGAGGACATTTTTTAAGAAACCATTAATTTTGAAGATTTTGTGAAAAAAGTCTCAGATTGGTTACAACACCCGGTTAAAGAACAAGCGGCGAAGTTGCCCTCGCCGCCTAATGGCGCCTCTTGCCTGACTCGAACAGGCGACACCCTGATTAACAGTCAGGTGCTCTAACCGACTGAGCTAAAGAGGCACATCTTTCAAAACGCAATTCCGCAGCGCACAATTGACTGCGAGATGTATTATAACTCTTCCCGCTCCCTTTTTGCAAGCCTTTTTTGGAAATTTGTGAAAAAAGTTTTTCAAAAGGGCTCAACCCTCTCAGTCAAAGCCTTGCGGCTTTGCCAGCTCCCCCCCGAGGGGGGAGCCTTTGGCAGGACCACCGCAAGCAGCTGCTAAAGGCCGGGGCAGTCTTGGCTCCCCCTTTGGGGGAGCTGGCGCGTTAGCGCCTGAGAGGGCGAGCCCGTGTTCCGACATCCTTTTTTCTTACGCTTCTGTTACCCTATCAATACCAGAAAGAAGGTGCCGCCCATCAAGACTGTGATCTACCTCGATGTCCTGCTGCTGACGAATTTTGCGCTCACGCTGCTGTTCCTGCTGGCGGCGGGACTGCTGGCCGGGGTGGAGTGCCGGGCCGGGCGGCTGCTGTTGGGCGGGCGGCGGGGGCAGCTTCCTCGTTGGCCCTGCTGGCCCCGGAAGCGCCGGACGCTGCCGCGCTCTTATATAAAGTGTCAACCGCTGCCCTCACGGTGGCCGCTGCCTACGGCTGGCCGGGGGAGCAGATGCTTTGCCCGGCTTGTGGGGTGGTTCTGCGCGGGAAATCTGCTGCTGGCGGGGGCGCTGCTCCTGCCCGGGGCCCAGACCAACAACGGCTGCATCTACCTGCCCCTCTCGCCGGGGGCACTGCTGGCGGGCGCGGGCGGGGTGGTGCTGGCCGTACAGGGAGTGCTCCGCTTTCTGGGCCGGGGGCGGGACAGGTATTCCCCGCCCGGCTCACCGTGGCAGACACAGCGCTGGATGTCCGGGCCTTCTGTGACACCGGCTTTTCGGTGCAGGAGCCGCTTTCGGGCCGGGCGGTGGTGCTGGTGCGGTTCGGTGCCGTGCAGAGCCGCCTGCCGCCCGCCCTGGATACTTATCTGGAGCAGCACTTTGCCGGGGCCGCTCCCCTGCCCGTCCCGGCGCTGGGGGTGCGCCTTGTTCCCTGCACCACCGTGGCCGGGCACTGTATCCTGCCGGCCGTCCCGGCCAGCCTGTGCTGCACCGGCTCCCCCCCGGGCAGGGCAGGGCCGAGCACCTCTATGCCGCCTTTGCCGACCTCCCCCCGCCGCCTGATGGGTGGGAAGTGCTGGTGGGGGAGCGAAACCGTCAGCAGCCTGGCGCATGGGTAGGCTGCACTTCCATACAACCTCTCCGTCATCTTCGCTAACGCTCGATGCCACCTCCCCTAGTAGGGAGGCCTTGGCAGAAGATTCATTTTTCGATTGATTCGCCTTCGGCTCCAAAATCATCATCTGCCGCAAGGCAAAATGTCACGCCAGCAGGGCCAGCCGTAGCAAAGCGCCTATCCACGAAAACGCGACGGTATGCCAAGGGCTCCCCCTACTAGGGGAGCTGTCGCGGCGAAGCCTGCGACTGAGAGGTTGGACCAAGACAGAGCCTATCCATTACTATCCTATAAAGGGGTCTCACCATGTTCAATTTTATCAAATGGCTGTTTTTCACTTATTATCCCCTTCCGCCCCCCACTACATCAACGGCGGGCCCAGCCTGCCGCCCGCCGCTGACACCGGAACAGGAAAAGGCCCTGCTGACCCGGATGATGGCGGGGGATGCCGCCGCGCGCGATGACCTCATCACCCACAACCTGCGGCTGGTGGTCTACCTTGCCAAAAAGTACGAGAACAGCGGCGTGCCGCAGGAGGACATGATCTCCATTGGCACCATCGGGCTGATCAAGGCGGTGAACACCTTTACGCCCGCGCGGAACATCAAGCTGGCCACCTACGCCAGCCGGTGTATCGGCAACGAGATCCTGATGTACCTGCGCAAAAGCTCCAACCGGCGGCAGGAGGCCAGCATCGATGAGCCCCTGAACACCGACGGCGACGGCAACGAGCTGCTGCTCTCGGATGTGCTGGGCAGCGACGAAAACCTTGTGGGCCTGCAATTGGAGCAGGCCGCCGAGCGCGCCACCCTCCGGCGCTCCGTGGAGCAGCTGGCCCCCCGGGAGCGGCAGATCATGGAGCTGCGCTTCGGCCTTGTGGACGGCGTGGAGCACACCCAGAAGGAAGCCGCCGATGCCCTTGGCATCAGCCAGAGCTACATTTCCCGGCTGGAAAAGCGGATCATCCGTCAGCTGAAAGAGGTACTGGAGCGGGAGTAACCGGCAGCTGGCTCACCCTCTCAGGCGCTAACGCGCCAGCTCCCCCAAAGGGGGAGCCAAGACTGCCCCAGCCTTTAGCACCTGCTTGCGGTTGCCCTGCCAAAGGCTCTCCCTTTGGGAGAGCTGGCATTGCGAAGCAATGACTGAGAGGGCGAGGCTGCTAACAATTCCCATGTATCTTCCCCGCCCTCTTACCCCATACTTCCGGTATCAACGTAACCGGAGGTTCGGGGATGTACAACAAAGTGGAATTATGCGGGGTGGACACGGCCCAGCTGCCGGTGCTTTCCGAAACGGAAAAGCGGCAGCTGCTCACCCGGGCGCGGGCAGGCGATGCCGCCGCCCGGCAGGCCATGATCGAGGGCAACCTGCGGCTTGTCCTGAGCGTGGTGCAGCGGTTCGCGCAGCGGGGGGAGAATCTGGACGACCTGTTTCAGGTGGGGTGCATCGGGCTCATCAAGGCCATCGACAACTTTGACCCAGCCCAGCCGGTGCGGTTTTCCACCTACGGCGTGCCCATGATCATGGGGAGATCCGGCGCTTCCTGCGGGACAACAACGCCCTGCGGGTCAGCCGCAGCCTGCGCGATGCCGCCTACAAGGCCATGCAGGCCCGGGAGGCGCTGGAAAAGCAGCTGGGCCGGGAGCCCACCGTGGACGAGGTGGCCCGGCAGGCAGGACTTTCCCGCCGGGATGTAAACGCGGCGCTGGAATCGGTGGTGGAGCCCATCAGCCTGGAAGAGCCCCTTTACACCGATGGCGGCGATGCCATGTATGTCATCGATCAGGTGCGCGACCCGGACAGCGAGGACAGCTGGATCAGTGGGTTGGAGTTCCGGCAGACCGTGGCCGGGCTGACCCCGCGCGAAAAGCGGATCATGGAGCTGCGCTACCTCAAGGGCGAGACCCAGATGGAGGTGGCGCGGGAGATCGGCATCAGCCAGGCGCAGGTCTCCCGGCTGGAAAAGGCCGCGCTGGAGCAGTTCCGGCACAAATAAACAGGAGAGCGGCACAGGCCTCCCTGCACCGCTCTCCTACTTTTTGTACTTGCGTCTGGTCGCCGCCCCGCCCCGCAGATGGCGCTCGGCCTTGTTGCGGGCCAGCACGGCCTGCACCCGGGCAAACAGGGCCGCATCCACGGCCCGCAGGCGGGTGGATACATCCTTGTGCACCGTTGATTTGCTGCACCCGAATGCCCGGGCGGCTGCCCGCACCGTGGCACTGTGCTCTGCAATGTACTCTCCCAGCAGCGCCGCCCGCTGCTCCGGCTCCACGTTCATCCGGTCACGCCTCCCCTGTTTGCGGTCTCCCTAAAAAATATGAGCCAGCGGCCACCAATATGCCCGCCGGGGCTTGACATTTGGGCGCTGGCCGCTATACTGGGAGCTGGACATAAAAACAGGGGCGCTGAAAAGCTGAGATCCGCACCTGAGCGGAGTACCCTCGAACCTGATCCGGGTAATGCCGGCGTAGGTAGTTTGCGGAAAGGTCCACCCTCTTCACAAACGAAGCCCATGCGCCTGCCTTTTTGTGCGGGTGCATTTGTTTTTGTGTACTATTATCTGAGAAGAGGAATCTCCCATGTCAAAAACCTATTCCAAGACCCGCATTCTTGTGGAGTGCGCCCTGATGATCGCCATTGGCACCGTGCTGAGCAACATCAAGTTCTTCACCCTGCCCAACGGCGGCAGCGTTACCCTGCTGAGCATGCTGCCGTTTGTGCTGGTCTCCTTCCGCCACGGCGTGAAGTGGGGCCTGTTCACCGGCTTTGTCAACGGCTGCCTGCAGATGCTGCTGGGCTTCTGGGCACCCCCGACCCCGACCTTCCTGTATTTCCTGGGTGAAGTTCTGCTGGACTACCTGGTGGCCTTTATGGCGCTGGGCACCGCCGAGTTCTTTGCCCGCCCCTTCAAGAACCGAATGGTCGGCGTGGCCGTGGGCACCTTTATGGCAGGCTTCCTGCGTTTTATGTGCAGCTTCCTGTCCGGTGTGCTGGTCTGGGGCAACCTGAACGAAGGCCTGTCTGCCTGGACTTACAGCCTGGTGTACAACGGCAGCTACATGCTGCCCGAGACCCTGCTGACCATGGTGGCCGCTGTTCTGCTCTGCCGTGTGGCTCCGCAGATCTTTGACCGCCAGAGCGCAAAGGCCTAACCCATCCTCACTTTGTTCCGCGTCCTGCCCGGCTCCGTGCCCGGCAGGGCTTTTTGTTTTTGCAAACTTTTTCAAATTGGGTGTTGACAACCGCCCGCCCAGCTGGTATAATAACTCACGTCGCAGGACACCAACCGAATATGTGGGGGATTAGCTCAGCTGGGAGAGCGCTTGCATGGCATGCAAGAGGTCAGCGGTTCGATCCCGCTATTCTCCACCAAAAAAGCACTGTACTTCGTAGGAAGTATGGTGCTTTTCTTTTTGTTCCGGCAAAAGATCAGGGGGTGCACCGCTCGCCATGCAGGCGGGCCAGTGACACCCCCGATCTCAATCGAAACCGTTATTTGATTTAATGCTTGCAGTGTTTTCCGCGCCGCGCCGCCAGCTCCATGCCAAGGCCCGCCAGCGTATCTCTACGCTGGCGGTTCGGCGGGTCGATGCTGTTCGAATCCACCGGCCTAGCCTCCGGGAAGGTTATTACAAAACAGAAACTCCAGTACCCGGTTCGGATACTGGAGTTCTTGGTGGGCGCGGGTGGATTCGAACCACCGAAGCTGAAAGCAGCAGATTTACAGTCTGTCCCCATTGGCCACTCGGGAACACGCCCATATTCTATTTGCAGTCATCGCTGACTGCCTGTATATTTTATCATCTGAAGTGGCATTTGTCAACTACTTTTTCCACGGATTTTCTCTTTTTCTGTCGTTCTCTATTTTCCTGCGTTTTACCGCAATAAAAGCACTTCCTATAACAGCAAAAGACCCCAAAACGTTTTCCGTTTTGAGGTCTTTTTGGAGCTGGTGACAGGAGTTGAACCTGCAACCCACTGATTACAAATCAGTTGCGCTGCCATTGCGCCACACCAGCATCGGTTACCTAGATAGTATACCACCAGCGGGCGGGTTTGGCAAGGCTTGATTTCTGATTCTACGGTTATTCCACGGTCACGCTCTTGGCGAGATTGCGGGGCTTATCCACGTCACAGCCGCGCAGAACAGCCATATAATAGGCAAACAGCTGCAGCGGCACAATGAGCTGCAGGGGGCATCAGCAGGTCATCGTAGTCATCCAGACGCACCACATAGTCGGCCACACCATCGGGCACCACAGCATCCTGGGTGGTGAAGAGCAGGACCTTCGCGCCGCGGCTCTTGGTCTCCTTGGCGTTGGAGATGGTCTTTTCGTAGACCTGCTTCTGGGTGGCAAGGGCGATCACCGGCACGCCGTCTGTTACCAGACTGATGGTGCCATGCTTGAGTTCACCCGCCGCATAGGCATCCGAGTGGACATAGCTGATTTCCTTCAACTTCAGGCTGCCCTCCAGCGAGAGCGAATAGTCGAACCCGCGGCCGATGAAGAAGCAGCTCTGCGTATTGACGAAACGGCTGGCCAGATACTTGATCTGCTCACAATCGGCCAGGCGGGGCTTGATGACCTCCCCGGCCCGGAGCAGCTCTGCCGTCAGGCGGCGGATCTCGGCATCGGTCTGCATTCCCCGGGCGTAAGCCAGCCGCAGGGCGAACAGGTAGAGCACGCACATCTGCACCATGTAGGCCTTGGTGGAGGCCACGGCGATCTCAGGGCCGGCATAGGTGTACATGACATAGTCCGCCGCGCGGGCAATGCTGCTGCCCACCACGTTCACAATGGCCAGCACCGGCACGCCCCGGCTCTTGGCCAGCTTGAGGGCTGCCAGCGTATCGCTGGTCTCACCCGACTGGCTGATGATGATGACCAGATCCTCCGGCCGCAGGATGGGGTTCCGGTAGCGGAACTCGCTGGCGATCTCCACCTGTGCGGGCACCCGGGCCAGCGCCTCGATGGCAGCCTTGCCCACCATGCCCGCGTGCATGGCCGTGCCGCAGCCCACCAGATGCACCGTGCCGATGCGGCGCAGCCGCTCATCCGTCAGCTCAGGAACGCGCAGGTCAGGCAGACTGTTCTCCACACGGGGGGCTCACCGTGGCCGTGATGGCCGCAGGCTGTTCGTTGATTTCCTTCAGCATGAAGTGCGGGTAGCCGCCCTTTTCAGCGGCTTCCTGATCCCAGTTGGCAGTCAGAACTTCCCGCTCCACCGGCTCCGCGAACTCATTGTAGAAGCGGATGCCGTCGGCGTTCACCACCGCCATGTCCCCCTCTTCCAGCACGCTGTACCGGCGGGTATATTTCAGCAGCGCCGGGATATCCGACGCAATAAAGTTTTCCTCTTCGCCCCAGCCCACGATGAGCGGGCTCTCCCGCTTGACCGCGAACAGGGGATCCGGGAAATCCCGGAACAGGACAGCCAGCGCATAGCTGCCCCGCACCATGGCCAGAGCGGCGCGCAGGGGGCTTTGAGAGGCTCACCCACATAGCAGCTGTCGATGAGCTTGACCAGAACCTCGGTGTCGGTCTCGCTCTCAAAGGTATAGCCCTTGGCCATGAGCCGCTCCTTCAGCACACCATAGTTCTCGATGATGCCGTTGTGGACGATGCTCACCCGGGGCGTGGAATGCGGGTGGCTGTTCACATCGCTGGGTTCCCCGTGGGTCGCCCACCGGGTGTGGCCGATGCCGCAGCCGCTCCGGGCCAGAGCCTCCACCGCCAGCCGCTTGCGCAGCTCCGCCAGACGGCCCTTGCTCTTGACCACCCGGATGCCGCCCTCCAAAGCCAGGGCCACACCGGCGGAATCATAGCCGCGGTACTCCAGCTTTTCCAGACCATCCAGCAAAACATCCTGTGCATTCCGTTTTCCAACATAACCAACAATGCCACACATACAAAACACCTCCATGCCGACAGCCCGGCGCAAAAAACGCGCGCAGCACAGCTGTCAGCCTCCTGTAACAGTTTATGTTCTTGTATGGCTTTCTTTGAGGGGATCTGTTACGGTATCACTGCCGATTTTTGCCCCTCTCTGCGGCTGGTATAGCCCATGGTCAGCCGGAGAAACATCCGCCGAATTTTTCGATGATTCCTCTCCTCGTCACCCTCACGGCTGTCACCCGTGTGGCCCGGCGCTTTGTGTCAACTGGTGGTAGACATCACTCCTCTCAATTAGAATCCTCTTAGACAAAGCCCTGCCATTAAACCCCACCGTCATCCCTTCGGGATGACACCGCCCCCTACTAGGGGCGGCCTTGGCAGAGCAATACAGTTTGTGTATATAGGGAAACTTTACGAAATGCCAAGGGCCCCACTATTAGGGGGGCTGGCGGGCGTAAGCCCGCCTGAGGGGTTTGACCCATTATCTTTTTCCCAGCATCTTATGCAGTTTCGGCCGCCACACCAGCTGATACACCTGCAGCAGGTTGTGGAGCGCCCGGTCATACAGCAGAAAGGCAACGTTGCCCATGGCAAGGGGTGGCCAGCGAGACCACCAGCGCGGTGGTCTTCAGCTCCTGCGAAATGCTGCCCGCAGGCACCAGCAGCAGCACCAGCCCGTACATGGCCAGCACGGCACCGTTGCAGAGCAGCAGCTTGCACAGCACCCGCACCAGCGGCAGACGGATGCGCTCAAACCGGGGCTTGACCAGCGGGTAATATCCCAGCAGGAACACAAAGACCAGCGCCACCTCCTTATCCGGCACAAAGAGCAGGCTGAGCAGGCTCACCGCGCCGTAGGCTGTCAGGGCCATGGTCCTGCCGCACTCCACGCAGACCGTGGCAATGAGCAGGCTGGCCACCGCCGGGGCAATGAACATCAGCACCGGCACCACGGCCCCCAGCAGCATCAGGGCCACGCTCAGGGCAGCAGCCATGCCGCAGTAGGCCATAGCCCAGCTCTTGCGGGCCTTCACGGCAGCTCCCAACGCACGGGCTGGTTCTCCGGGTCCAGCGGCTCCACCGCATGGCGCAGGCCCAGGATCATATATTGTCGATCAGGCTCTTGTTCAGCTTGACATCCAGCATCCCATAGGCGCGCACCAGATCGTTTGCCGCAGCCAGCGACTGCCGCCGGGCATTTTCCAGTGCAGCACCGGGGTCCTCGACACCATTGACCAGATACACATTGTACCGCTCGGCCCGCTTGTCATCGGCCACACGGCCCGCCTTATCCAGCAGGTAGAACACCCGCCCGATGCAGCTGCCGATATAGCGCATACTCTTGCGCTGGCTGTTCTCATCGGTGGCAAGTGTGGAGTAGAGCGCGCCGTAGATGTTGCTCATAGGCTCGGCAACCTCGGTGTAGTTCTTGGCGTTCAGGTTCATCTGAACGATCGCCTGCTCCTGCTCCTGTTCAAACAGCCGCTCCAGCGCGGGGTTCTCCTGCACGGCCTTTTCGTAGGCGCGGCGGAGCAGGATGCGGTCGATGGTGCGCTTCACCCGCTGTTTGAAGGGCAGCTCGTCACAGCGGCGGTCCTGCAGCTTATGCCAGCCCAGCAGCACCTCCACCTGCGCGGCCAGCCGGATGCCCTGGGTCTGGCACATCATCGGCCTCCAGCAGAGCGTCCAGGGCAGGCGCACCTTTTTGCAGGTCGCCTCCCGCCCGGCCAGGCTGTCTGACAGCAGTGCGAACAGAACCCCGTTGTGCTGCAGCTGACTGCACGAGTAGAGCCCGTAGGTCGTGTTCAGCTGATACTGCACGCCCCGCAGGTACCATTGGTAGATATTATAATCCCGGATGGTAAGCTCCGGAAGATAAGGCCGCATCCGACCGTCCATGTCTTTTTTGTTCTCCTGTTTACTTTTTTCTTGAATTCGACGGTACGCTTCCCGTCAAAGCCCTGCTTGGGCATCGGCTTTGCCTTGTGCTCAAACTTGGGGGCCTCGTAGTACATATACAGCTGGCAGGGGATCATACCGTTGTACATCTTGCGGCGCTTGTTGGCGCGCTTGCCGTAGTGGCTCTCAAACTCCATATCGGCAGTGATGGCGTACAGGCCCGCGCAGGGATGCTCGGCCATCTGCTGGCCCAGGGTGCGGGCCAGCTTGGCGGCACCCTCGATGGTGTTCATCCGCTCGCCGTACGGGGGATTGGTCAGAACGATGGCTTCGGGCTTTGCCGCAAAGTCAGCGACATCGGCCACCTCAAAATGGCAGCGCTTTTCCACACCGGCCAGCTTTGCGTTGGCATTGGCCAGTGCCACGGCGGCGGGGTCGATATCGTAGCCAAAGGCCTCAAAGCCCACATCCAGCTTGGACTCTGCCAGCGCTTTCTGGCGCTGCTCGGCCCAGAGGGAAGCGGGCACAAAGCTGTAACGCTCGGCGGCAAAACGGCGCTTGAGGCCGGGGGCAATGTTCATGGCCTTCTGGGCAGCTTCGATCAGCAGGGTGCCGCTGCCGCAGAAGGGATCTTCCACCAGACTGTCGCGGCGGACACGGCCCAGGTCGGCAATGGTCGCGGCCAGCGTCTCACGGATGGGGGCCTCCATGGCGTTGCGGCGGTAGCCGCGCTTGTGCAGGCCCTCGCCGGTGGTATCCAGCATGATCTCGCAGACATTCTTGCGCAGCATGAAGCGGATCTTGTACTCCGCGCCGGTCTCCGGCAGAACAGAGGTATGGTGCTTGTTCATCAGGCGCTTGACCACAGCCTTTTTGATGATGCTTTGGCAGGCAGGCACGCTGGTGAGCTGGCTGTTCAGGGAAGAGCCGGTCACAGGGAAAGCGGCATCGGCGGGCAGCAGCTCTTCCCAGGGGATGCTGTACACGCCGTCAAACAGCTCATCGAAGGTGGAAGCGGGGTAAGTGTTGAGGAGCAGCATCACGCGCTCCACCGTGCGCAGGTTCAGGTTGGCGGCAGCGATCATCTCCGGCCCGCCCGCAAAGGTCAGGCGGCCATCCCCTACCCGGATGTTCTCGGCCCCGATGCGGGTCAGCTCAAATTTCGCAGTTGCCTCGCAGCCAAAGAAGCAGGGTGCGATCAGTTCAAATTTTGCAGGCATTCTGGTTCCTTTCCTGTCCGTGGGCGTTGCCGCACCACCAAAAAACAGGCCCGCCCCGCTGGGGCAGGCCAGGTTTCGTTCTATGGCTCAGCGGCCGCGGCGGGAGCGCGGTGCATAACCGCCGCCGCGGCGGTTGTTGGTCTCGTGGTCGAGGTCGGCCATCTTTTCCTCGCTCTGGCTCTTGAAGCGGCTCATCATATCCTCAAAGCTCAGGTTATCGCTCTTGGCCGGGGCCTTGGGCTGCCACACACGGGGTGCAGCGTCCCGGGCAGGGCCGCGCCCGCCCTCACGAGGGGGCCGTCCGCCGCCGCGGGAATTGCCGAAATGGCCGCCCTCGCGGGGCCGTTCTGGCGCGGGCCGCCGGGCCGGGGCCCACGGTCACTGCGCGGCTGACGGGGTGCCGGCGGCAGCAGCCGCTTGATGGACAAGGCGATCTTGCCGTCCGGTGCAATGTTGATGACCTGCACCTTCACAGCATCGCCGTCGTCAGCACCGTGTTGATATCCTGCACATATTCATTGGACACCTCGGAAATGTGGACCATGCCCGATTTGCCCTCAGGCAGCGCAACAAATGCACCAAAGGGCTTTACGCCGGTCACACGGCCTTCCAGTACGTTCCCTACCTCAATTGCCAAAACTCAATACTCCTTGCTCTCTTTTTGTGGGGGCACCGGGTCTGTCCGCAGAGCTGCCCGGCGGGGTGTGCCCTCAGTTGCCGGTCACATCCACAAAGATGCGCTCGTTGGGGGCTGCATAGTTGTAAGAATCCCGGGCGACCCACTCGGTCACATCGTCGGCATCGCCGCTGAGGATGCGCTTCATCTCCTCGTTCTGGGTCTTTTGCTGTTCGATCTGCTCACTCAGCGTCTGTAATTCCGCACGCCGGGAACTGATGGACACCTGATTGGAGATGTAGGCCACCAGCATACTCAACAGCAGCAGAATGAAGAAAAGACGAAGGATCGTCCGCACAAACGGGCTGCGTCTGCGCTTTTTCCGGGTGGTATTTGCCATTTTTCAGCGCCTCCTGTGCTCAGCAGGCCCGAAACGCCTGTACTCTTACTTTGATACGTTAGAATTATACAACAACCGCCGTGTGCTTGGCAAGTTCTTTTTCGGTTTTTTGCGCTTCTTTTTTGCGTGCGGCGCGCTCTGGCCTGCTCCGCCCGTTTTTTGCGGGCTGCTGCCAGCGGCTGCAATGCCCGCCGGGCCAGCCGGAGCGGCCCCGCCGCCAGCCAGAACAGCCCCTGTTCCAGAGCCTGCAGGGCAGGCCGCAGAAGCCGTTCGGCCCCAAAAGCACAGAGAAAGGCGCTGCCCGGCATATACCACCGCAGCACGCCCCCGGCGCTCAGGGCGGCGGCATAGCTCTGCAGCCCCAGCAGGACAGCCCCCCACAAAGGGCCATATCCGGCAGGAACGCCGCCCGCCCCCTGACCGGAAACACCGCGCGCACGCTGCCCAGCACAAGGCCCAGCAGGGCGCAGGCAGCCGCCTCCTGCCCAATGAGCGCGGGCACAAGGGCCGGTGCCATCAGCGGAGCAGCCGGGACAGAAAGCCGCCCGGGGTGCGCGCGGCGGTGTACTCCACCGTGTCGATGCGGCCCGTCAGCTTCACTTCCCCGCTGTCGAGGTCAAGGCTGGTCACGTTGAGCTGTGCCCCGGCCAGCTGCAGCACGCCCCGGGCTGTTTCAATGGCGGCGCTCTCCGCGTTGCACTGCAGCACCCGCCTGACTCCTGTTACCGTCAGCTTTTCCCGGTTCTCCAGGATGAGGTCGCTGTTCCCCGCCTGCTCTGCCATGCACCTCTCCCCCCTTCTGGTGAAGGTTATGCAAACAGCTTGCGGGATAGAACCTCTCCGTCAGCCCTTCGGGCTGCCACCTCTCCTAATTGGCGAGGCAAGGATGCAGCAGCATAAACCTGGCTCCCCTATTAGGGGAGCTGGTGCAAAGCGCCTGAGAGGTTATTCGAAATGATCTCGTACATCTCCCGGGCCACATCCTTGGTGCGGGGCTCCACGTCAGAGAGCACCTTTACCTTGATGGGCCGGTTGCCGAAGGTGACCTCGATGATGTCCCCTTCCTTGACCGCCTGGCTGGCCTTGGCGATCTTGCCATTGATGAGGATGCGGCCCGCATCGGCCACCTCATTTGCCACGGTGCGGCGCTTGATGAGCCGCGAAACTTTCAGGTATTTATCCAGTCTCATGTTATGATCCTCCAGAAAAGCAGGCCCTCTCCATCATTGCGCTTTGTCCGCCGCCGCACCTCCGGACAGAGGAGCCGGCAACGCGAAGCGTTGACTGAGAGGTTTTACAAAAAAACCGCCGGAACCACTGCGGCCCCGGCGGCAAAGATCAAACTTACAGGGTATCCTTCAGAGCCTTGCCCGGCTTAAAGACAATGCTCTTGGAAGCAGCGATGGTAATGGGCTCACGGGTGCGGGGTTGATGCCCTGGCGCTCTGCGCGCTCACGGATCTCAAAAGTGCCAAAGCCGGAGATGGTGATCTTCTCACCCTCAGCCATTGCCTTGCTCAGTGCGTCGAAAGCGGCGTTGACAGCCAGCTCGGCGCTCTTCTTGCTCATCTCGGTGTTTGCTGCAACCTGTGCAATCAGATCGGTCTTGGTCATAATGGGGTACCTCCACAAAATTTTACTCAGCTTTTTCTATCAGACAGTGGCAGGGCGTTCCTGCTCGTCTGAATCTTCGGTCTTTTTGCAGCAGCTCCTGACGGAACCGCCCGGATGCAAAGGTCAGGGCCTCTTCCGCGTCCACACCGGCCAGCCGCATGGCATTGGCCGCTGCAAACAGCAGCGCCCCGGCCCGCTCGGCGGCATTTTCCGGCACCGCTTCCTCCCAGCCGCGCTCGGCAGCCTTCAGGGCAGCGGCGGCATCCTCTGCCGTCTGCGCAAACGCGCCCTTTGCGGGCGGCACGCTTCTGCATCTTCTGGGCATACATCAGGGCGGGCAGGGTGGCCGGAACCGTGTCCAGCTCATCGGCCAGAGTGGTGCGGCCCTTTTCCTTATTTTTGAGCGCATCCCAGCTGTTTATACCAGCATTTTCTGCCGCCGAGGAGGCAAAGATGTTCGGGTGCCGGAACACCAGCTTCTCGCACACCTCCCGGCAGACCTGCTCGAAATCGAACCGGCCCCGCTCTTCCTCAATGACGGTATGGAACGCCACCTGCATCAGCACGTCGCCCAGCTCCTCGCGCATCATGGCCGCGTCGTCGGCATCAATGGCTTCCAGCGCCTCGCAGGTCTCCTCCAGAAAATTCTTCCGGATGGAAGCGTGGGTCTGCACCTTATCCCAGGGGCAGCCGTTTTCTCTGTCACGCAGAATGCGGATGATCTGCAGCAGATCCTCCGCCGTGTAGCGTTCCCGTTCGGGCCAGTCCTGCATGGGTGCACTCCCCTTTCCTCTGCTCAAAAACCTGAGCTCGATTGTACCGCAGAATCTGCGATTTTTCAAGGGGACAAGCGCATTTTCCGGCTTTTCATTTCAATTGTTTCCAGAATTTTCACACTTTGCCCTGTTTCTGTGCAGAAAGGGCGGCATCCCCCTACGGGGACACCGCCCTTTCAAGGCTTTTGCGTTACAGCTGTGCGCCGCACTTGTTGCAGAACAGCGCATCCTCAGAGACAGGCGCGCCGCACTGGGGGCAGGTCTTTTTGTCCGTGTCAGGCTTTTTGTCCTTTTCCACGGTCGGCTCAATGGTGATGCCGCTGCCCTCGGCGGGCTCCTCGTCCGATCGTGGGTGATGACCTCGGCAGCGGGGCCAAGGCTCTCCTTGAGGGCGTTCAGGTTGGCCTCGATGCTGCTGATCATCTCGATATACTTATCCACAAGGGGCTGGTTCTCCTCGTTGCCCTTGGCCAGGCTGTAGACCAGTGCACCCAGCTGACGCTGTGCCCGGGCAAGCTTGGTCTGTTCCGAGACGATCTTTGCCTGCGTTCTGCCGCGCTCTGCCAGATCCATGGCGGCATTGCGGCCCTTTTCCGCATATTCCAGACCCATTTCCTTGATCTTATTGAAATCCATAATGACACCTCTCTTACGGGCATTGGCCCTGTGTGTGCTGTCAGATGATGGTTTCATTATAGCGCACTCAGGCACTGATTGCAACGAATCCACCGCAACTTTTACAGTTTCGTGCGGATTTGGAAACAATTTTTTCGCATTTGAACAAGAGAATGGAACATTTTCCCCGCAGAGCGCGATTTTATTTTACGGCGCTGCCGTAGAACTCCCGCAGCATGCTGTCGGCGGGCAGAAGCTCCGATCCAGCGGGACCACGTGCTCGAAGCGGCGGGCCGTCTCGTCCCAGAGCTCGGCGTTGTGGCCTTCCAGCGTGAACTGGCGGCGCACGATGCCCAGCAGCCTGGAGATCAGGCCCAGCTCATAGGTAAAGGAGGTGTCCAGCAGGAAATCCGCCGTGGTCTTGAAACCCTTGATATAACGCGTCTCGCCGTCGAGGACCCGGTCCCACATGGCGAGGGTCTTGGCGGGGCTGCGGCCCCGGGCGGCAGCGTCCCGCAGGGTGCGGCGGCACAGGCGGATGTCCTGGGTGTTGATGACCCGGCGGCCGTCGATGGCATATTCCTCCCGCAGGCCGGCGTAGATGCGGTAGACATCCTCCGCAGGCACAAGGCCGGTGAGCTCCGGGTTCAGGGCATGGATCCCTCCACGATGCAGACACCGCCCTGCAGGTCCACAGCCTCGGTCTCGTCGGAGCGCCGCTCGTTGGCAAAATCATAGATGGGCAGGGTGGTCCGGCCCGTCTCGCTCAGCTCATGCAGGCACTGCCGGACAAGGGGCAGGTCCATGGTATCGGGGTTTTCGTAATCCAGGGTGCCGTCGGGCAGGCGGGGGTAGAACTCCGCCCCACGGAAAAAATTATCCAGGCTGACCACATGGGCGTATGTTCCCTGCCGGATCAGCTCCTCGGCCAGCTTGTGGGCGCTGGTGGTCTTGCCGCTGGCCGACGGGCCGGTGAGCATGACGATCTTGGTGCCGGAAAGGCGCACCTTTTTCGGCGGCATACTTCACGCGGTCGCGGTAGCTCTGCTCACTTAGGTCGGCAAGTGCCTGCGGGCTGCGGGCTGCCACATTGTACAGATCGATCTCAACCAGACGTTTGGGTACCCAAATCGTGATCATAAAAATCAGCCACTCCTTTTTTGCGCTCCAGTACCTCCGCAAAGCGCTGGATATACTCTGTCGGATACTTGAAATTGAAGATGCGCTGCATCCGTCGGCCGCCGTCGGCCACCAGCTTGGGCTGCCGCCTGCTCCGGCCGAAAGGATGGTCTGGACTTCCTCCATGATATAGATATTATAGTACCCCTCGTGGCCCGGCTTGCACCAGCCCACATTTTCCAGATTCTGCAGGGTGTTTTTCTGGCGGTAGAGGTAATAGGGGCGATATCCTGCATCGGCCAGCAGCTGGCATTTTTCCAGCATAGCCGCTACGTCTGCGTAGTCGTTCTCCTTCTGGTCCTCGATGACGATGCGGGAGGCCCGCTTGAGGGTCAGGGTGTGAACGGTGATGTTCTCAGGGTCCAGCGCGATGGCCTGCCGCAGGCTGTGCTCAAAGCCCGCGACCGTATCGCCGGGCAGGCCCGCGATGAGGTCCATGTTGATGTCCTCATGGCCCGCCCTCCGGGCATCGGCATAGCAGTCCAGGATATCCTGCGCCGAGTGCCTGCGGCCAATGCCCGCCAGCCCCTCGTCCGAGAAGGTCTGGGGGTTGATGGAAATGCGGGTGGCACCGTACTCTTTGATGACAGCCAGCTTTTTCGGCATCGGTGCAGTCGGGACGACCCGCCTCCACCGTGTACTCCACCACCTTGGAGAGGTCAAAGTTCTCCCGCACCGTACCCATGAGCTGGCGGAGCTGGTCAGCGGACAGGCTGGTGGGGGTGCCGCCGCCGATATAGATGCTGCACAGCTTCAGTCCTGCCTTGTCGGCCTGCTCCCGGATGGCCTCCACCTCTCTGCACAGGCAGTCCACATAGGGCTGCACCAGCTTGCGGTCCCGGTCAAGGTTGCAGCTGACAAAGCTGCAGTAGCTGCACCGGGAGGGGCAGAACGGGATGCCGAGATACAGGCTGTACGTTTTGGGGGCGCTGCCCAGCTTCAGGATGGGCTCCTGCAGGTCGGCGATGGCCTTGGCCATGTCGTACTTCTGCCGGGAGCAGTCAAAGCGCTCCAGAAAGAACCGGTCGATGTCGGCTTTGGTCCAGCCCGCGGCCCGCTTGTCGTGGATGAGCCGCACCGGGCGCACGCCGGTCATCTTGCCCCAGGGCGGGCGGATTCCGGTCCAGCTCCGCAGCAGGTCATAGGTCAGGCTGGCAAGGGTGAACTCCACCGTCTCGCCGCCTGCTTCCACGGGGCGGGGCAATGGAGCCGCCGCATCCCTGCTCTGGCCCTGCTCCCGCACCATGGCGTACAGACTATCCTCTTTTTTTCTCGGCCCAGACACAGTCCTCGCCCTCTTCCGGCGGGGTGAGGGTGAGCGGAGCCATGGGGTAAAACAGGCGCACCAGATGCTCCACCTCGTAGCCGGAGGGCAGGCCGGTAATATAAATCTTCATGTTTTTCTCTTTATCCTTAAAAGTCCGCATTCCCGCCGCGCAGGGCGCTGCGGATATAGAAATTGTTCGCCAGTTCCTCGCCAAGGGTGGAAAAATCCCCGTGGCCGGGCAGCAGCTGGGTCTCTTTGGGGATGGGCAGGCCCGCCAGCTTGCGCAGGCTGGCATCCATTTTCTGCATACTGCCACCCTCCAGATCGGTGCGGCCAATGCTGCCCTGGAACACGGTATCGCCCACAAAGAGGTAGTCCCCGCACAGCAACACCACACCGCCCTCGGTATGGCCGGGGGTGTGCCAGACGGTAAAGGTCAGCTCATCCACGGTGAGCTTTTCCCCCTCCTGATAGCCGCTGTCCGCGCTTTTCAGGGGAAAGAGCTGGCTGCCCCTGCAGTCGGCAGGCTCACAGTAGATCCTGGCCTTCCACTCCCGGCTCAGCACCCCTGCACTGCCCACATGGTCATAGTGGCCGTGGGTGCAGAGGATGGTGGTGAGCGTCGCGTTGTTCTCTTTGAAAATTTTATCGTACTCCTGCACTTCGGCGGCGGGGTCAATGACCACTGCATGGCCCGCATCGGAGATCAGGACAAAGCTGTTGGTATAAAGCGGCGCAGCGCCGAGAAGATGAAATGCTTTCATATCCTATATCCTTCTAACTATTCAGATGTTCCGGCTTTGCCGGGGGCGGGCCATTACGAGTGGTGCGCCCACTCGTCCGTGTCGATGACAATGGTGCAGGGCCCCTCGTTCACCAGAGACACCTGCATATCCGCGCCGAACTCGCCGTGCTGCACGTCCCTGAGGCCCTGCCGGTTCATCTCGGCAAGGAACAGCTAGTAGGCATCCACCGCAAGCGGGGCCCGGGCCGCTTTGATAAAGCTGGGGCGGTAGCCCTTTTCGTGTCGCCGTAAAGCGTGAACTGGCTGACCACCAGTGCCGAATAGCCCAGGTCCTTTGCACTGAGGTTCAGCTTGTCGTTTTCGTCCTTGAAGATGCGCAGGCCCGCGCACTTATCCGCCAGCTTGGGCACGATGTCCAGCGTATCGGTATCCCGGACACCCAGCAGGATGACCAGGCCGGGGCCGATGGAGCGGGGTTCCCCGCCGTTGACCCGGACAGAGGCGGAGGATACCGCCTGAATGACTGCACGCATGGTTTAACTCCTTGTCACTTTGAGCACATCCTTGACCTTGGACAGACGCGCCACCACACGGTTCAGGTGCTCGGTATTGTTGATGCCGATGGTCAGGCTGACCACGGCGCAGTTGTTTTCTACCTGACGGGCGTTCATGGTGTAGATGGGCACCCGGATATCGGCCAGAGCGCTCAGCACATCCCGCAGCAGCTCGTTGCGGTCCAGCGCCACGATCTCAAGGCCGGCCTTTGTAGCTGTCCTTGACGCTGTCGGCCCAGTAAGCCTTGACCCAGCGGGGGGCGTTGGTGGGGTCCTTCATGCTGGAGATGGCATTGACACAGCTCTGCTTGTGGATGGACACGCCAAAACCGCGGGTGATAAAGCCCACAATGGGGTCGCCGGGCAGCGGACTGCAGCACTTGGCAAACTTGATGGGGGTGTTGTCGAAGCCCTCCACCACCACACCGTCGGTGGCGTGCACCTTGCTCAGGTCCACCTTGGCCAGCTGCTCGTTCTTGCCCTCCTCGCTCTTCCGCTTCTGCCACTCTTCCTTCAGCTTGGGCAGGCAGTTGGCAATGGTGATGCCGCCGTAGCCGATGGCGGCATACAGCTCCTCGGCGTTGTTCTGGCGCAGGCGGCGGCAGCAGCTGCCGATGAAATCATCCAGCTCGTCGTCCGGGATGAAGATCATCTCCCGGCGCAGCTCCCGGGCCAGCGTGTCGCGGCCCTCCTGGATGTTCTCCTCCCGGCGCATCTTCTTGAACCAGTTGCGGATCTTGCTCTTGGCCTCGCTGGTGCGCACGATCTTCAGCCAGTCGCGGCTGGGGCCCTTGTCCGCCGGGCCGAGGATGACTTCAATGATCTCGCCGGTGGAAACAACGTGGTCAATGGGCACCATCCGGTTGTTGACCTTGCAGCCCACCATCCGGTTGCCGACGGCGGTGTGAATGGCATAGGCAAAATCGATGCAGGTGGCACCCGTGGGCAGGTTGATGACATCGCCCTTGGGGGTAAAGGCAAAGACCTCCTCGGGCAGCAGGTCGCTTTTCAGGTCATGGAGCAGGTTGCCGGAATCCTCGCTGACGCGCTGGTTTTCCAGCAGCTGGCTCACCCAGGCCAGGCGCTCGTCCAGCTTATCGTGTCCATCCAGCCCTTCCTTTGTACTTCCAGTGGGCGGCAACGCCGTACTCTGCCTGTTCATCCATCTTGCGGGTGCGGATCTGCACCTCAAAGGGGATGCCCTCGTGACCGATGACCGTGGTGCAGGCTCTGGTAGCCATTGGGCTTGGGAGTGGAGATATAGTCCTTGAAGCGATTGGGCAGCGGATGGTACATATCGTGGATGAGGCCCAGAGTGCTGTAGCACTCGGCCAGCGTATCCAGAATGACACGGACGGCATAGATATCGTAGATCTCATCGAAGGACTTGTTCTGCATGATGGTCTTGCGGTAGATGCCGTAGATGCTCTTGACCCGGCGCTTGATGGTGGCACCCTCGATGCCGCTCTCCTTCAGCCGCAGCTCGATGACACCGGACACTCTGGCAAGGAACTCTTCCCCTGCACGCTCGCTCAGCATCTTGCTGATCTCCTCGTAGCCCACAGGGTCAAGGTAGTGCAGGCTGCGGTCCTCCAGCTCCTCCTTGACGTTCAGGATGCCCAGACGGTTGGCGATGGGGGCATAGACCTCCATCGTCTCCCGGGCCTTGTCGCGGCGCTTCTGCTCAGGCCATGCATCGCCGGTGCGCATATTGTGCAGGCGGTCACAGAGCTTGATGATCATCACGCGCACATCGCGGCTCATGGCCAGCAGCATCTTACGCAGGTTCTCGGCCTGCAGCTCCTCGATGTTGGAGAACTGGATCTTGGTCAGCTTGGTGACGCCGTCCACCAGCAGGGGCACTTCCTCGCCAAAGGCGGCGGTCAGGTCCTCCAACGTGGTGGGGGTGTCCTCCACCACGTCATGGAGCAGGGCGGCGGCAATGCTCTCCGAATCCATGCCCAGATCCAGCACCAGGCGGGCCACGGCCAGCGGGTGGCAGATGTAGGGCTCGCCGCTGCGGCGGCAGACCCCGTTGTGCGCCTTGTTGGCAAGGTCGTAGGCTTTGGGTGATCATCTCCATGTTGTAGGCCTTGCCGCTGGCCTTGATGGCCTCGCAGAGCTTCTCCCAGGTAACGATCTCAGGCCGCACCTCGCTGGGCAGAGCACCCTCGGGCGCGTCGGCCGGCAGGGCCGTGGCGTTCACGGTAGACACCTCCGGCACCGGCTGATGCAGATGCGTTTTTGCGGAGTAAAAAGATCCTCCACCGGTTTCTTTCCCTCTGGCATATTTTCATTCCTCCAGACATTTCAGGATGGGGGCATCGGCCAGGTTCTTCTTGCCTGCCGTGGGAACCAGCTCCCAGAACTTTGCCCCGCCGCGCTCCACGGCGGCGATCAGGCCCACCTGTTCCAGGGCCGTCAGGGCCACCAGCGTTTTGCCGGTGTGCTCCTCCCCCAGCTTTGCAAACAGGGGCTGCATATCCTCGGCGTGCCAGCGCCGGGCCTGCAGTTCCCGGTAAACGGTAATGATATCACTGCGCTCCGGTGCGATCAGGGCGCGCTGCTGGGCAGTCAGCGGACTGCCGCGGCGCAATGCCTGCACCAGCGCGGTCTGCTGGGCGGCGGCGTTGCCAAAGCCCGCCGGGTGCAGCTCCAGAATGCGTCCCGAAAGCTGTGCGCCCCGGGCGGCCTCGTAAACCGAGAGGCTCACTGCCGCATCCACGACATCGCCGGCGGCGTAGGGTACCTGCTCGGGATGCATCCCGAACCAGACCGCATAGATGCAGGCATTGCCCTGCCGCAGGCGCAGGCGGCAGTGCCGCCCCTCCGAGACAGGGTAGACTCCCTCCACCACGGCCTTTTCCAGCAGGAACACCGGGGCGGGGTTTTCGGCACCGTAGGGAGCCAGCTGGTCCAGCCGCCGGACAGATTCCACGGTGATGCGGTCGAGATGGATGGACAGGTCGCATTCCAGCGGCGGGGTCACCAGCACCGGGCACTCCCGGGCGGCCCACTCGTTCAGGCGGCGGCGCAGCTCCGGCAGATTCTCCTCCCGTACCGAAAGGCCCGCCGCCATGGCGTGGCCGCCGAAGCGGAGGAGAAGATCCTCACAGGAGGCAATGCAGGCGTGCAGGTTGAAGCCCTGCACACTGCGGCCGCTGCCCTTGCCCTCGCCGTGCTCATCAATGGACACCACGATGACGGGGCGGCCGGTCTTTCCACCAGCCGGGATGCCACGATGCCAATGACACCGGGGTGCCAGTCCCGGCCCCAGATCAGGATGACCCGATCCTCCAGAATGGCAGGCTCGGCCTCCAGCTGGGCCTGCGCGGCCTTGGCGATCTCGCCCTCGGTCTCCTGCCGGGCGGCGTTGATCTCGTTCAGTTTATGTGCCAGCTCGGCAGCGCGTTCCTCATCCTCACACAGCACCAGCTGCAGGGCGGTCACAGCGCTGTCCATCCGGCCCGCCGCGTTGATGCGGGGGCAATGGCATAGCTGACATTCTCGGCGGTCACGGGCTTGCCGCCCAGCCCCACCTCATCCAGCAGGGCCAGAAGGCCGGGCCGGTCAGAGTTCTGCAGCAGGTGCAGGCCCGCCTTGACCAGGGTGCGGTTCTCGCCGGTCAGGGGCATCACGTCTGCCACGGTGCCCACGGCGGCAAGGTCGCCGCAGTAATCCAGCATCTCCTCGGGCGGGCAGCCGTCCAGCGCGGCACAGAGCTTGAAAGCCACACCTGCGCCGCACAGGCCCTTGAAGGGGCTGGTATCATCGGCGCGGCGGGGGTCCACCACGGCAACGGCTTTGGGCAGAGTATCATGGGGCAGATGGTGATCGGTGACGATCAGGTCCACCCCCAGTGAAGCCGCAAACTCGGCCTCCTCCAGCGCGGAGATGCCATTGTCCACCGTCACGATGAGCTGGTAGCCCTTATCGTGGATGGACTGGATGGCATTTTTGGAAAGGCCGTAGCCATCCCCTTCACGGCTGGGCAGCATACACTTGACGTTGGCTCCCATCCCCTTGAGGTGCTGGTAGAGCAGGGCGGTGGCGGTCACGCCATCCACATCGTAGTCGCCAAAGACAACAATGGTCTCCTCCCGGTCAATGGCATCGAGGATGCGGGCACAGGCCTTGTCCATGTCGGTCAGGAGCATGGGGTCGGTCAGCTCCTCCTCGCCCGACAGCAGGGTCAGGGCCTCGGCGGGGTCGGTGATGCGCGTGCGGCCAGAATGCCTGCCAGCAGGCCCGCCTCTTTCTGCTGGGCAGCCAGCGTCATCTGATATTTTTCCTCGCTCCACGGCTCCCCATCCATCGTTTCCATGGCGCGGTTTTCCAGCTCCTCGGTGCTCTGCTGGGCAATGGCCGCGGTCAGCTCTTTCAGGGCGGAGCGGTCCAGCGGCTTCAGGTTCCAGGCCCGGTAGGTCGTCATAACAGTCCCTCCCCGGTCAGGCCGTCATTGGCCAGCATTCCCTGCAGCGCGGCGATCTCGCTGGAAACATCCATGGCAACGTCAGAAAGCAGGTTATCATACAGGTTGCTGTAAGCCTGGTTCAGGGTGTGCAGAATGCCCGCGATATCCCGGCGGATGGTCTCTGCATTTTCGCCCTGCTGGCCCTGCACATCGTTGTAGGTGTGCAGCAGCTTGAGGGTTGTGGGGATATAGTATTCCGCAAAGCGGCGGGCCTTGGGCAGACTTTCCGGGTGCGCTTCCAGCCAGTCGCAGATGGCGGTGGTGGTCTTTTGCATCGTTTCCAGCTCTTCCCGGCCCTGTGCGTCCTGCATGAGCTGCTGTTCCTGTTCCAGCACCTTGGCAAAGCGGCGGGCCGTTTCGAGGTTGAGGGGCGTTTCCGGCGCGGCCTCCTGCTCCGGCTGCGGAGCCGGGCGGGCTTGCTCTGCGGCGAGGGCCTCCTGTGCCGCGCGGTAATCCTCCGCCGTCAGGTACACAGTCTCCGTTTTCTCATCCAGCCATGCATTCAGCCAGCCCTTGCGGATGCTTTTTTTCAGCCGCTTGAGCGTTTTTTTCTTCTTCTGGTGGGTCAGGTCGGCCAGCATCTCCACCGGCAGGCCCTTGCCGCCGTCCATGCTGTTGGCAAGGTCGGCCAGCTGGCCCATCTGCCTGCCCGCTTCCCTCTGGGAAACGCCGCAGGCCGCCATCCAGCCAAAGCCCGCCGTGGCAAGGCCCAGCACGCTGCTGACGATGCCAAGCACATTGTAGGCGGTGTTCATAGCGTAGTCCGTGCCCGTCATCAGGATGCCGCCGCCCTCAGCAGTCGACACCACAACGTCGCCCAAAGCAGCCGGCGAAATAATGCCCAGCCCGATGAGGCAGCCCAGCGTCCCCAGCCCGAAAAGCACCGCAAAGATGATGCCCACGGCCAACAGAGCCACGCCCGAGCTGTAACGCTCCTTGGCGCATTTCCGCAGCTTTTCCACCGGGGTCAGCTCCGGGCGCGATGCAAAGAAATTTCTGGCCCACTGGGGCATCCCGGCGTTCTGCTCTGCCGTGCCGCCGTTGGCATGGGCCTGCCGCCGGCTCTGGTAGTAGCTGTCCCGGGCCTGCCGCATGGCCTTGCCCGCCTCCGAGATGCCATAATTGGCTGCATGAACAGCGGCCTTGCCCACATCAAAGGCGCGGTCGCCGATGTCCATGCCCCGGCCCTCAAAGCCGTGGGCAAAGGCATCGGACATGGTGTCGCCAAAGGCGCGCAGCTGCTCTTCCAGCTCCTGCTGCACCTGTTTTCCCTCGTTTCCTTGTGTTGAATCGTTTTCACGATGGTTCATCAATATTTCTCACCCTTCTGCCGGTGCATACCGGCCGATGATCGCACGGGCCACCCGCAGGCCGTCCACGGCGGCACTCATAATGCCGCCCGCATATCCGGCCCCCTCGCCGCAGGGGTACAACCCCGCCAGCTGGGCCGATTCCAAGGTTTCCTCCCGTTTCAGCCGCACGGGGCTGCTGGTGCGGGTCTCAAGGCCCGTGAGGATGGCTTCCGGCGCGGTATAGCCCGCAATCTTCCGCTCGTAGGCGCGCAGGCCCGCCCGCAGGGGTATCGGCCAGCTCCCCGGGCAGCAAAGCTCCCAGATCCGCAGCCACAACGCCCCGGTCATAGGTAGGCTCCACCCGGCCGATGTTCAGCTGGCCTTTGCCTTCCAGAAAGCTCTGCACGTTCTCAGCTGGGGCCGCATACGCCCCGCCCCGGCAGCCGTAGGCTTTTGCCTCCAGCTCCCGCTGGAAAGCGATGGCCCCTGCGCGGGTCGCCCGCAAAATCCTCAGCTCCCACGCTGACCACCACTGCCGCGTTGGCGTTTTTGCCGTCCCGGGCGTGGTAGCTCATGCCGTTGGTGACCACGTGGCCGGTCTCACTGGCCGAAGCCACCACCTGGCCTCCCGGACACATGCAGAAGGTGTACACGCACCGGTCTCCCACATGCTGGGAGAGCTGTGCCATAGAGGATATAGCCGTCCGCAATGGTCAGGTAGTTGGTGGTCACGGTGATGGGCACCGTTTTCTCCTCCACCACGTCAAACACCACGTCCACACTGTTGTCGCCGCCCTCAATGGAAACGGACACGCCATTGAGCAGGGTGTTCACGCCCCGCACCTGCAGGTGCAGGGTCTTTTCGCCGCTGTCCCGCACGCCGGACCAGTCCGGGTAGACCACGAAATCAGAGGAAGTCAGGCTGCCGATGGTGCCCAGCCATCGCCCGAGAGCTTCCAGGCTGACGTACTTTCCCGGCGCGCTGACGATGCTCAGGCCCCGGGAGGTGTACGCGGCGGAATCATAGGTAAATCCACCGGTACGTTGTTGATGGTGCGGGTGGTGCCGGGCTGGACGACGATGGTG